>ERZ887851.543-NODE-543-length-37029-cov-24.026749_pt1 | contig 37029 bp, 38 predicted proteins | sample MGYA00521100_ERZ887851 | MGnify/ENA primary metagenome ERZ887851 (study PRJEB32303, sample SAMEA104408602) | aquatic metagenome | biome: Brackish water; feature: Pelagic; material: water | place: Baltic Sea | collected 2014-06-06T16:11:00 | depth 11,444 m ... | reverse complement strand
ATGGTTATAACAATCGCTAAAAAAATCATATCTTGCTGAAGCAAGAAACGCTTTTTAGCGTGATCGTTAAAGTGCGAAGCTCAGAAACAGTTGTGTATTTCGCAAAGGACTATTAGACCTCATACAAAATACAGTATTCTGGTAACACAGAAACTCCCTAGTTTCATGGAAACAAAACTTTATTATGAAATTTTTTATCACTGTTGTTGCTGTCTTCATCTTTCAGCGTATTCATGCACAATCTGACACCAATCATGTTTTATGCGACAAGGTTGTAATGAACGATGGATCTGTCGAAATTGTTCAAATACAAGAAGTAAAAAGAAACAAGGTGATTTATGTTCTATGTTGTGAAGACTGTGCTGTTCCCAGAGAATTTAAACGAAAAAATATTGACACCTTAATTTACAACCCAAAGCACAGGATAGCGACTGAAGTTAGCATTGAAAAACCTAAGCTTGTTGAATTAAAAACAGATCCGTATAAGTATTTTGAAGTGGGAATTGACGGTTACAAACGAGCAATCTATCAAGGAAAAAAAGTCACCATCAAAATTGACACCATGAAGTATAGAGGTGTTTTTGGTATCATAAATGACTCAACTATTTCAGTTGATAATAATCAATTTGCATTGTCTGAAATTGATATGATTTCAAAACCCAAAACAGGAAAGACTATTGGATTGATAATAGCCTCCCTTCCGATACATTTAACAGGCCTAATTATGATTGGGTTTGCATATGATGGTCCATATTTATATGCTACGGGGCCAGCATTAATTGGAGGTAGTACAACGGCAGTAATTATAGAAAGTAGAACTGGCAAGAGATACCCTAGATTTAAAATAAAAAAAGATGGTTCTGTAATTCAGAAATGGAATTATGCAATAGAATCCCTTTAGAAACCTAATTGGCTATCAAAGGACTAATGCTAATGCTAACAAACACTACCTATACTCTATTGCTTATATCTCGATTCGAATGATAAATCATTCTTACTCGGAAGTTCAAACTCCTTATTTAATTTTATCTTTAGTCAAACGCAACGGTGAATACACCAACCGTTGTGGTGCATTAGAAAAACAGAAACATGAACGAAATAATTTGTCCTAATTGCCAAAAAGCTTTCAAAGTTGACGAAGCTGGATTTGCTGATATTCTTAAACAAGTTAGAGATCATCTCTTTGAAGAAGAATTACAAAATAGATTAGATTTAGCTGAAAAGGAAAAAGAAAATGCTGTCAAACTTGCTGAAGCAAATCTGAAAAACGCTCTGCAAGATGATTTGTCAAAAAAAGACAACGAAATAAATGACCTTAAATCAAAAAACCAACTGCAACTTGCTGAACTATTAGCTAAGAAAGAGTCGGAGATTTCTCAAATGAAATCTAAAATAGAAAATGCAGAAATTCAAAAAAAACTTGCAATTAGTGAAGCATTAAAATCGACAGAAAAGGAAAGGGATAAACTCGAAAATGAGTTAAAAAGTAAAGACACAGAAAAACAGCTTCTTGAGAAATCGTTAAATGAAAAATTTATAGCTGAACTGAAAACAAAGGATGGTATTATCAAACTGAGAGATGATGAGATCGCATTTCGCAAAGACATGAAGCAAAAACTTTCAACTAAAATGGTCGGGGAAACCCTTGAACAACATTGCGAAATTGAATTTAATAAATTACGTGCTACAGCATTTCAAAACGCATATTTCGAGAAAGACAATGACTCTAGGTCAGGAAGTAAGGGGGATTATATTTATAAAGAGACAGACGAATCTGGTAATGAGATCATTTCGATAATGTTTGAAATGAAAAATGAAGGGGACGAAACTGCTACTAAAAAGAAGAATGAAGACTTCTTTAAAGAACTTGATAAGGACAGGTCCGAAAAGAAATGTGAATATGCTGTTTTAGTTTCTCTGCTAGAAATAGATAACGAGCTATACAATCAAGGAATAGTTGACGTCTCACACAAGTATGACAAAATGTATGTTATACGTCCTCAATTTTTTATTCCGATCATTACTCTACTAAGAAATGCTGCAATGAATTCAATGGAATATAAAGCAGAACTAAATTTAATAAGGAGCCAAAATGTTGACGTCACAAACTTTGAAGAAAAGATTGATATATTTAGGAAGGGGTTTGCCTACAATTATGATTTAGCCAGTCGAAAATTTAAAACAGCTATTGACGAAATTGACAAAACAATCTCACACCTTCAAAAAACTAAAGACGCTCTTCTAGCCTCGGAAAACAACTTAAGGTTAGCCAATAACAAAGCGGATGACTTAACAATTAAGAAATTAACTCGTGGAAATCCGACTATGAAAGCAAAGTTTGACGATCTCAACAAAAGTGAATAATAAAAAATGACGCCACAACAATGGCTAAAATACATGCCCAACCGTTACACTACATTTTAGGCTAAAATTCACCAACAATGTTAGACCGATAAGAACATTTAAAACAATGCAGAACATAAGGATTATCATTATTTTTCTGATTTCATTATTTCTATTGCTGATTCTATTAATAGCAATGCAGTTTACAGGTGGAGTAAATTGGACAAAAACAGATTTTTTAATCGCAGGAGGTCTTTTATTCGGAGCAGGAATTATAATCGAAATTATATTTAGAAAGATAAAGATTCGTAATTACAAATTAGTGCTAGTAAGTACTGTTTTAATTATCGTAATTCTAATTTGGATGGAACTAGCTGTGGGAATACTTGGATCACTCTTTAGTGGGAATTAAAGAGAATATTCGAAACAGAACAAGCTAGTGGACAAATTAATAAAAGACAAAAGGATATAAGTTATTTTAACGTAGTCATTAAAAGGGAATTATGGCAAAGACAAATTACACAGGGGAAAACGTAACTGACTTTATAAACTCGTACGTAGACAATGAGCAGAAAAAAGCTGACAGTTTTCATTTGATTGAATTGATGAAGGAATGGTCTAGTGCTGAACCTGAAATGTGGGGACCGACAATTATCGGATTCGGTAACTACCATTACAAATATGCCAGCGGACACGAAGGCAATGCGCCTGTTCTTGGATTTTCACCAAGAAAAGCAGCCTTATCGCTCTACGTTTATTCTGATACGGAAAGAAGTAAATTAATCTTAGCTGAACTCGGTAAATTTAAAATGGGTAAAAGCTGTATTTATGTAAAAAGACTTTCTGATATCAATATTAAAGTATTACAAGAACTAAGTATAGAATCAATTAATTACACTAATGAGCATCACGAATGTTCTTGCAGAAAAACAAAATAATTAAATAAACAAAGAAAAACTGATGGCAACACCTTGAATAAAAAACAGCCATTAGCTGTTAAACCAAAAGGTTTGTTCGTATTTTCAGGAAAAGATTAGCAAGAAAAATTAATGTTACATCCACGAAATAAAAACATAGGGAAATATGACTTAAGTGCATTAGCAAGTTCTTTTCCTCAATTGAAAAACCATATAATTCGTAATAAATTTGGGGTAAAATCAGTCGATTTTTCAAATCCGATTGTTGTTAAAATTTTAAATACCGCTTTACTAAAACATCACTATGGAATAGAGTATTGGGCGTTTCCAGATGAAAATTTATGCCCCCCAATACCTGGAAGAGCGGATTACATTCATCACATGGCTGATTTATTGGGTGAAAACAATTTTAGCAAAATCCCAATTGGTGACACCATTACTTGTCTTGACATTGGACTTGGAGCAAGCTGCATCTACCCTATTCTTGGAGTTGCAGAATATAATTGGAAGTTTATTGGATCTGACATTGATCCCAAATCTATTGCTTCAGCAAAAAGTATCATCAACGACAATCCAATGCTTAAGGATAAAATTGAATGTCGATTGCAAAAAAAATCAAATGCCATCTTTCGAGGCATTATAAAAAAGGGAGAGACCATTGATTTGATCGTCTGTAATCCCCCTTTTCATTCTTCAATAGAAGATGCTCAAAAAGGAACACGAAGAAAAGTAAAGAACCTTTCGGGTAAGAAAGTAAAAACACCTGAATTAAACTTTTCTGGAATTAGGAATGAACTAATATGTGAGGGCGGGGAATACCAATTCATTCAGAATATGATTAAAGAAAGTAAAAGTTTCTCGAAAAACGGTTACTGGTTTTCCACCTTAGTATCAAAACAATCCAATCTTAAAGGAATACAAAAGACTCTAGAAAATATTAATGTCTCTCAACTCAAAACAATTCCAATGGATACAGGAAATAAAACCAGCAGAATTATAGCTTGGACATTTCTTTCTAAAGAAGAACAAAAAGAATGGAGAGAAACAAGATGGAAGAATGAATTGATAAAAGGAGAATGACATTCCCTACTAAAGCATTCTAAACTTCACACGAATCAAGTAACAAGAATGATTAATTGAGTTTAGACGTGAAATCGCGATTTTTTTTCACATGTCCCATTTAACCAAACTGAATAGACAGTCATTTATTTCTAGCCTTTTTATTATTACCAATAGACCAACAAAAAAATATTCTTTTCTGCTTCCAATAAAACAAAAGCAAATGTTGAATTAAATTGAAGTTTCAGTATAATGTGGTAATTGTTTTTTTACTCCGTAATTAATACTATCTTTGCTTTTTTATAAAATATAATTATGAGCAACGGAACAGTAAAGTTTTTTAACACAACTAAAGGATTTGGATTCATTACACCAGATGACGGTGGTAAAGATGTATTTGTACATCAAAATGGATTAACAGAAGATATTAACGAAGGAGATAAAGTAAGCTTCGACATCGAGGAAACCCCAAAAGGTCTTAATGCCCTCAACGTTAAAGTAGATTAATCTAATCTTTTATTATCATTTATTCAAAAGCCCATCAAATTTGATGGGCTTTTTTTTGTTTATATACCTTCGAATAAAATCATCATTCTTTTGAAAAAAGTTTCGGTAAAAAAAGGCGATATTCTTCAATATAAAGGAGATGTTAGCAATAAAATATATAGCGTCGAAAAAGGATTGCTCCGCACTTATTCTATCGATGAGAAAGGGAAAGAACATGTTTTTATGTTTGCACCCGAAGGCTGGATTGTTGCTGATGCTTCCACAATCAATGGTCCTGCAGATTTGTTTATAGAGGCAATGGAAAACTCTGAGCTCATCGTACAAGACAATGAACTCTTCGTTAAGGCAAATCCAATAGCATTATTTAAACGGATTGCGGTTCTTCAGAAAAGAGCCATTATGTTAATGAGCGCAACAGCAATCGATCGTTATGAATCTTTCATCGAAACCTATCCCAATATTGTTCAAAGAGTCCCACAAAAAATGATTGCCTCGTACCTCGGTATTACTCCCGAGGCCTTGAGTAAGGCAAAAGGAGACCGAATGCGTTCTGCGAAAAAATAAATTAACTTCTTAATATAAGTTAATGCTTATCGCTTTTAAGTTATTGAGTTTTGTAAAAAACAAATTTAATGAAGAAAGCAAAAGTAATTATCAGAATTCTATTGGGTGTTATATTGGTCGTATTTGGACTCAACAAATTCCTACAATTTATGCCCATTCCGCCAATGTCAGTGGAAGCTAGCGCCTTCATGGCTGCGCTTGTGGAAAGCGGCTATATACTTCCTATTGTGGCAATCGTTGAGGTGATTACTGGAATCATGTTGCTCTTTAACAAATACCAAGCCTTAGCACTCGTTGTTCTTTTCCCTGTTTTGCTTAATTCTTTTTTATTTCATCTCTTTTTGGATACAGCAGGAATTGGAGGAGCAGCAATGGCAACTGCAATAAATGTCTTTTTACTTTACGTCAACAAAGAATCATACTCTCAAATTTTTAAATCATAAATCAAAATCTATGGAACAATTAGAAAAAGGAAAAACGTACGCGTGGTGCTCCTGCGGTAAATCTGATAATCAACCTTGGTGTAATGGTGCCCATCAAGGCACTGAATTTAAGCCCCATGTATTCAAGGCTGAAGAATCTAAACCTGCAGCAATGTGCGGATGTAAGCAAACAAAAAACCCTCCATACTGCGATGGTTCACATGCCAATTTATAATTCTAAAATCACCAACATTGAACGGTTTGAGATATTCTTAAGCCGTTTTTTTCATTTAATTTAAAATGGAGAGTCCTTAGTGAATTTTCAAACGTGTGAGGAATGAACCGATCTTAAATCAAATTTTAAGTTTAAATTTATTATAGTCATCAATCCTTAAAACACTGAGAATGAATACAAAAATCATAGCTATTCTTTTTTTATTGCTTTTTTTCGAACAGTTAAATGCCCAAGAATTTGCGGAATTTACGACAGATACGACAAGGATTCATGACAATATGCGTGAACGCGTCGCCAAAGAGGTTTGGTACATTAACGGACAAGAAATGCATTATAATGGTACGGTGATTAAGATAAAACCTGATCCCAAAAAATTTGATACCATAATATATTATCGTCAGAACAGAAAGAACTGCGATACCGTTATCTGCAATATTACAGCCGCGAATAAGTATACTTTAATTTATAATGAATGTTGTGGTTTTTTTAATGTGAGAAGTAAAACCACAAAAATAACTGGGTCGGTACTTTTTCAGATTAAAAACAATGATGAAAAAAACCTGTATTTGGGAACTATAGGAATGACTGGGATTTTGGTGAACGAAAGTAATACCCAGGCAATATATGACGAATGCAGTAGCGCCATGTCACCATCTGGTAACTTTATTAATTTTTCGCAGGTTCGTACATGTCAAGATTTTGATTACGACAATATAGACTGTAATGAAATGGTCTGTTTATGGAAAGAAGGCGGAGTTCATTTCGATGACGAAGAATATGAATACAAAGTTATAAAATCAGAAATGGGATTTCTATGGCTCGGCTTGAACGAGTCCCCCCTAGTTGTAACCTATGACGTCTCTGAAAAACGTCTCACATTAGATTAATTTAATATTTCTTGTTTTCTTCTTTAGGTTTTCTCTTGTCTTCTCGAGGACCGCGCTTATAGATGATCAATCCATTTAAAAAATTACGTAAGATCTGATCGTGGCACTCCATATATTTCGGATGATCTTCATTACGAAAAAATGCTCCCAATTCACTTTTTGAGATTTCAAAATCTACCAAAGCCAATACTTTTAGGATGTCATCATCTCTCATTTTTAATGCCACACGTAACTTTTTAAAAATGTCATTATTTGTAAGCCCCATTATTTTCTGTTTTGTAAATGATTAATTATTAAAATACGTCTAGCCCTGAAATCATTAGCTCTTATTAATGGAATGAATATCATTGTGACTTTCTTCGATATTGTCTTTAACTTTTTGAATACTTTTCGCTAGAACAGCCAATTGCCTTTTTTTATTTACGGCCAACCATTTCCAGCTGTCTTGTTCATGATCAACCGCTCTGGCTACATGGAATAAATTTTTCAAGCCATACCCCATCAACCATTTTTGCGCATTAGAATTTCCTTCACAGGCATTAATCATAGCCATAAGGTGTGCGTATCCATTTTCCATGAGCCATTCTCTCGAATCTTCCTTAAGACGAATAGCATAAGCTGAATGAACGAGCTCTTCATAATCATTTTCCTTCAACCACTTTTGTAACTCAAGATCTCCTTCAATGGCTTTGGCCCAAGCCAGAATAACCATATTAGAATAATTGATAGGCATTAGCTTTACTTTTTCCATTGGAACTGGCTTTTCCTCTTTTTTCTTATTTCGATTAAACCATCCTGCCATTACCCAAAGAATATGTATGAAACAATTATTGCTGCGACAATCCCAACCAAATCAGCAAATAAGCCCGCTGTAACAGCATATCTGGTCTTATTTATACCAACTGATCCGAAATATACAGCCAATACATAAAAAGTAGTCTCCGTGCTTCCTTGCATGGTTGCAGCAATCCGCTCCTGTAGTGATCCAACACCATAATTTGTCATTACTTCAACATAAGCACCTCTTGCACCACCGCCACTTAGTGGTTTCATAAATGCAACCGGTAGTGCATCTACCCATTCCGTTACCGTCAATCCAATACTCAATACAAACCATCTGATGGCATCAAGAATTCCCCCTAGAGCTCCGGAAGCTCTAAATAAAGCGATTGCACATAAAATAGCAATGAGGTAGGGTATAATTCCAATGGCTACATTGAAACCTCCTTTTGCACCATCAATAAATGACTCATACACATTGACCTTCTTTCTAACTGCCAATAAGATAAAAGCAGAAATAATTCCAAACATTATACCTCCCCCAACGATTACCGAAACGGCTTCCCCTTGATTGGGATGTTTTACAACATAATATAGCATCAGTCCAATAAGTAAGGATAAACCACCTATGTATGATAACACAACTCCATTTAATAAATTGATGCGTTGTCGGATTGCCACAAAAATAAGACCTGCTAAGGAGGCAATAAATGTTGAAATCAGAATTGGCAAAAATACTTCAGTCGGAGATTCTGCACCAGATCTGAGGGCAAAAATGGAAATGGGAATAATCGTTAAGCCAGAAGTATTGAGTACCAAAAACATGATTTGAGCATTAGAAGCTCTTTCTTTATCTGGGTTGATCTCCTGAAGCTCTTTCATGGCTTTTAGACCAAGAGGTGTTGCCGCATTGTCTAATCCTAGCATATTGGCACTAAAATTCATCATCATTGAACCAATAGAAGGATGATTTTTCGGAATATCTGGAAATAATCTGGAAAACAATGGCGAAACTGCTCTTGTCAATAATCCTATTGCCCCTCCATTTTCGCCTATTCTCATGATCCCAAGCCATAGACACATGGCACCTGTAAGGTACAATGAGAGCTCAAACCCAACTTTTGCAGAGGATGAAAGGCTATCTATCATATCTTTCATAACCGTAAAATCTCCTAAAACGAAGGTTTTATAGAAACCAAGGGTTATTGCAATCAAAAACATTCCAAACCATATGCGATTCAATACCATAATACTAATTTCGAATTAATTCCCGAATATCAGACTCTCCACTTATTTTTCTATTAACAATAAATATTGAATTCATTACAACATGAAATAAACCAAGTGATTTTGATTAAATTTGATTCATGAAACAACCCATTTTAATTTTAATTTTCTTTTTAAATGTCATTATTGCCTCTTCAAATTTATTTTCGCAAAATTACTTGAGCGCAAATGACAGAGCAGATATTGATGAAATGATTTCGGCTCATTCGAATCCTGAAACTTTTCCATTACCATCAAAATTCCCAGTTCACACGATCAACGGTGAAGCCTATGTATCCTTTGTAGGGAAAGTAAAGCATTCATTCAATGTCGAAAAATTGGAAAATGAAGGATGTATTGTAAATCCTAGCGTCAACCAACTTATCAGTCTCAAAATCCCACTTGATAAAATTCATATTGTAGATGACATTGATGACATCACCTACTTAAGATTATCAAAAAGAATGAATACCGCTCTAGACAAGGCTGTCAAAGATGTTCGGGCTGATTCAGTGCACCTTGGCTTAGGAAACCTTCCAGAGGGTTATTATGGAAATGACGTTATCGTAGGGGTTACCGATTGGGGGTTTGACTATACTTCACCCGTTTTTTATGATACCGCCTTACAACAAACAAGAATAATTGCTGCCTGGGATCAATATAAAATTTCAGGCCCCTCACCTACCGATTTTCCCTATGGAACTGAATTCTCAGGTGCAAGCAGTTTACTACAAGCAGGAAGTGATACTTCCAATATATATAGTTATTCTACCCACGGAACCCATGTTGCCTCAATCGCTGGAGGTAGCGGTGCTGGAACAGAGTATAGAGGTATTGCGCCTGGAGTTAATTTTCTATTTGTCACCTTTTTGGTTGATGAAGGCGCTGTATTAGATGCATGGGAATGGATGTACCAAAAATCTTTAGAAGAAGGCAAAAGACTGGTCGTAAATATGAGCTGGGGTTTATACCATGCAGGCACGCTTGATGGAAATTCAGTTTTGAGCAATGCCATTTCGGCATATACAGAATTAGGAGTTGTTTTTGTCAACTCTGGAGGAAATAATGGGAATGTGGACTTTCACCTAAAGCATGAATTTACAAATGATACGATTAAAACACGAGTAAATTTTTATTCTTATTCTGCCCATCAATATATGTGGGGCCAAAGCATACATTCTTGGGGTGAAGTCGGAAATTCATTCTCCAATAAAATTCAAATAAAAAACTCTTCAGGTACTGTTCTTGCCGAAAGTCCCTTCTATTCAACAGCAACTGTTGGTGCGTATGTTGATACATTTATAGTTGCTGATCAGGATACCATTTGGTATAACATTTCCGCAGATGCAGCACACCCTATGAACGCTCGACCACAGATGAGGTTTCGAGTGAAATGTACAAACCAATCTTTGAGAGTGATGCTCAATTCTACCGCAACAGAAGGCTTGATTCATTATTGGAATGTCACAGAGCTGAGTAACGATGTAGGCAATTGGGGAATGCCTTTTACTACTTTTCAATCAGGATCAATCAGTGGTGATAATGAAAATGGAATAAGTGAACCCTCCTGTGCTGATGATGTCATCAGTGTTGCGGCGTATGCGACAGGATGGACGACCCCCGCAGGTAATCCAGTTGGTGGTGGAATTGCCTCTTTTTCGAGTAGAGGGCCTAGATTTGATGGTGTAATGAAACCAGACATTGCTGCTCCTGGTGTTTCAATCGCTGCTGCTTTATCCTCTTTCACAGATGGACAATACACAACTATTGGCAGTGTAGAATTCAATAACAGAACCTATTACTTTGCGCGTCTGTCAGGAACTTCAATGGCCTCTCCAATGGTTGCAGGTGTTGCCGCACTTATACTAGACGCCCACCCTACCATTTCAGCAAGTGCCGTAAAAGACATTATTCTCCAAACAGCAAGAGAAGATAATAAAACAGGGGTTATTCCTGCATTAGGTGATCCTACATGGGGTCACGGGAAAGTCAATGCACTTGCCGCTGTTGAGCAGGCTGTGTTATTAAACAACATTGAAAACATAGGGAATAAAGAAGAAATTAAAATTTATCCAAACCCTGTTAGCGACGAAATGGTTTTGGATATCTCAACAGATATTATTCAATTTACATTGAAAGACCTAAGTGGAAAAACCCATGAGCTTCTACGAAATGGAAATAGATTCAATTGCAGTCATCTAAATAGTGGCATTTATTTCATTTCATTTGAAGATGCCAACAAAAGTTACGTCGTTCCTTTTATTAAAAAATAGTTTTGATCAGAGAATTAGCTTCAGATGAGCTTTACATTATAGAAGATTTGGCAAAAGTGATTTGGCCTGTTAGTTTCAAGAAAATGATCAGCAGTGCACAAATTAAATACATGCTCGAATGGATGTACAATCAAAAGAAACTCAACGAAAATTACAGAAATGGTCATCGATTCGCAGTATGTGTTGAAAATAACGATTTAAGTGGTTTTATATCCTATGAAACCAAGACCAACAAATCAACTGTTCGTATTCACAAATTATACGTTCATCATCTTATTCAGAAAAAAGGGATTGGTAAAAAACTTCTTGATTATGCGATACAAGAGGCGAAAAATCTAAAAATGAATAACGTGGACTTATTTGTGAATAGGACAAACCCTGCTGTTTTATTTTATAAACGCCTTGGATTTACCGTTGAAGAGGAAATTGATTTGGCTATTGGAAATGGGTATTTCATGAATGATTACCGCATGAAATTGAAAATTTAATTTAATTATGCATGCATAATACTTTTGAATTCATTATATTTGTTGAAGTAATAAATTAATGACCGTATTATGAGTGCAGAAAATCCAATAAAAGGTGGTGAATTCATCATCAAAAACACCAAGCCAGAAAACATATTTACTCCTGAAGAGTGGAGTGAAGAACATAAAATGATTGCCCAAACCTGTGAGGAATTTATTCACAAGGAAGTGGTACCTCATTTAGATCGAATCGATGCGATGGAAGATGGCCTTATGCCTTCTTTAATGGAAAAAGCTGGTGAGCTAGGTTTGCTTGGACTATCCGTCCCCGAAGATTTAGGTGGAATGGGTGTAGACTTTAAAACATCTTTATTAGCTACTGAATATTTAGGTCTTGGATTTTCGTTTTCGGTTGCTTTTGGGGCACATACTGGAATCGGAACCTTGCCTCTACTCTACTACGGAAACGACGAACAAAAGAAAAAATATATACCCAAATTAGCAACAGGCGAATGGAAAGCGGCATACTGCTTGACTGAACCAAGTTCAGGGTCCGATGCGAACTCAGGGAAAACAAAAGCAGATTTATCTGGAGATGGAAAGCACTATACCATCAATGGTCAAAAGATGTGGATCACGAACGGTGGCTTTGCCAATTTATTTACCGTCTTTGCAAAAATAGAAGATGATGAAAATCTAACTGCATTTTTAGTTGAAGCTGACAGTGAGGGAATCACTTTAAATCCAGAAGAAAAGAAAATGGGTATTAAGGGCTCTTCAACAAGACAAGTCTTTTTTAATAACGTAAAGGTTCCCGTTGAAAATATGCTATCCGAACGTCAGAATGGATTTAAAATCGCGTTAAACATTTTAAATATAGGTCGGATAAAACTTGCTGCAGGTGTTATGGGTGGTGCAAAAGGTGCCATCACTGAATCCGTAAAATATGCAAACGAAAGAGAACAATTTGGAAGACCCATATCCAAATACGGAGCCATACGTTACAAGCTCGCAGAACAAGTAATTTACACCTATGTAGTTGAATCAGCTACGTATCGAGCAGGTCAAAATATCGACGATGCCATTCAAGGTCTTGTAGCTTCAGGAATGGACAAAGAAAAAGCAACACTTAAAGGTATCGAGCTTTTCGCTCCAGAGTGTGCTGTTTTAAAAGTAGCAGGATCTGAATGTCTTGATTATGTCGTTGATGAAGCGGTTCAAATTTATGGAGGAATGGGTTATTCAGCAGAATCCTCTGTTGAAAGAGCTTATCGTGACTCTCGAATAAATAGAATATTTGAAGGAACCAATGAAATTAATAGAATGCTTACTGTTGATATGGTTTTAAGAAGAGCCATGAAAGGGGAACTTGATTTAATGGGACCCGCAATGAAAGTGGCTGGAGATTTAATGAGTATACCAGATATTATTGAACCAAGTGACACCCCGTTAGGAAACGAGGAGCATATGGTGGACGGATTTAAAAAAGCAATATTAATGGTGGCTGGATCTGCGGTTCAAAAACTGATGCAGTCCCTTGCAAAGGAACAAGAGGTTCTCATGAATATTGCAGACATGGCCATTTGGACCTATTTGGCTGAATCCGTTTATCTGCGTGTTCAAAAGAAAATTGACAGCCAAGGAGAAGCGGCTTGTGAGCATGACATTGCAATCGCCAAAACCTATTTTTATGATGTTGCAGACAAAATCGCAAAATCGGCAAAGGATGCGATAAATTCTTATGCGGAAGGAGATGAAGCACGAATGATGCTGATGGGACTCAAAAGATTTACAAAAACACAACCCTTTAATCCAAAAGCGGCAAGACAGACCATTGCTCAAAAACTAATTGAGGATGGTCGATATAAATTTTAAGTTTATAATAACACAGACAAAGAGAGCCTCAATTGAGGCTCTTTTTTTATGTATCTTCGTTTCATTAATTGGCTTTAGCTATTTCAAATGAGAATTAACGGACACGGACATATTTTACCAGAACCTCATCAAATCCCTAGGTTCATGAAGGAAAAAAAATTATTCTGGATTGACGATGACAAAAAATTCATGCGGCAAGGAAGTTGGTCTCGACCAATAACTGATCCAAGCTTTTTTCTAAAAGAAAAGCTCGAATGGATGCAGCAATACAATATTGACCATGGTGTAATGTTAAATTTATCTCAGATTTATTGCAATGGTTGGCAAAAGCAGGATGCCAAAGATGCCATTACTTGGCAGAACGACTTCAATGCTTCCGTTCAAGGGGATCATCCAGATAAATTTACAAGTGGTTTTGTTGTTCAACCGCTTTACATGGAAGATGCCTTGAAAGAAATAGAGCGATGCGTGACAGAGTTAAAGCTCAAACTACTTTGTTTACCCACTCATTTTCTCAACACGTCAAATGAATGGACTTCTATTGCTGACAAATCGGTATTCCCGATTTATGAGCTAGCAAACAAGTACAACTTGGCTATCGAAATTCATCCGTATGATGGAGAAAAAATAGTCAATCTTAAAGACCAATACTGGAGGTTTCATTTGGTATGGATGATGGCACAATGTGCCGACACGCTTCATTTGTTTACCCTAAATGACATACCCAATAAATTCCCAAATATAAGAACCTGCTTTGCACATGGCTGTATGCTTGGAATCGCAAATTACGGAAGGCGACTTCAAGGGTTTGATGGCCGACCTGATCTTTTTGAAGATGTCGAAAACCCGAGGGCTTCATTGGGACATAAGAATTTGTTTTTTGATTCATTGGTCCATGACTCCTATACATTAGAGCTACTAAAAAGAAGGGTTGGTGTATCTCAAATAATTGCTGGATTGGATGACCCGTACCCATTAGGAGAAATGGAAGGAGTTGGCAATTCATTTCCAGGAAGAGTCATTGATTTTGCTGTCGAAGTTGATATTTTAACTCAACGAGAAGCAGATGAAATATGGAGAGACAATGTGCTGATGTGGTTGGGATAAACGGTATTAATCTATCTCATAATTTAACCGCATCGTTATACTAGCCGTTTTACGTTTTGAACTCGTATTAAAACTTCCTCCCCATGAATATTCATCACTTGAATTTTCTGCAGTAATCTGAAATACTCCCATACTTGCTTTGGTCAAGTCTCCAAGGGAACCTCCACCATTATTTGCAATGGTCTCTGCTCTATTTTTGGCATCTTTTGTAGCTTGTTCTATCATTTTAATTTTCAGTGCAGCAAGTTTCGTATAATAATATTGTGGTGAATAAGAATTCAATTCAATACCCGCATCAATGAGTTTCGACACTTCTCTGGATGTTTGTTCAACCAAATCAACAGATTTAGACTGCACCTCAAAGGATTGACTTAATTCATAACCACGAAAAATTCGCTCAGTAAAATTGCCGTTCTCGTCATATTGATTGTCGTAATTTTTACTGATATCGGCAGCATCGAATACGATTTCATTTTCTTTAATCCCCTGACTAGAGAGAAATTTCTTGACCTTTAATACATCGGTATTCAAATCGGCATATGCCTGCTTTAAATCCAAGGCATTTCGCGAAAAACTAGCCCTCCACGTGATTAAGTCTGAATCAAAAGACTCCTCTCCTAGTCCTGTAACTGAGATTTTGGGATCATCTTTCCCCTTAGATAAATATGAGGTGCCAAGAATATAACCAGTGATAACTACGGCTATGCCGATTAAAACTGTGGGTAAAAGCTTTTTAACGAATTCCATAATTATAATTTAAATGGTTTAACAATGAAACAATGCATTTCACTCGGTTGGTTACAGTTTATCAGACACCAAATAAAAACAAAGTATACCTGGGATGATTGAAATAAAAATATTTAATGAAAGCAAGGTGTAACTTCCTTGCTGATAAAGCTGAAAATTCTCAAATGAGAAAGTACTGAATGTACTGAATCCACCACACAAACCTACAAGTAAAAAGGGGCCCAACCATTCATTTTTCACTTCTTTTGCACCATAATAGATGGCCAAGGCAAATATACAACAGGCTGCAAGGTTTGATATTAAAGTAGATAAAGGAAATTGGGTAAAGTATTTAGAGAACAACTTCCCAACACTAAATCTCATGACGCTTCCTATACCTCCACCAATAAATACCAAAAGATAATTCATGAATCCTTTATTTGTCTTAAAATTAAAAAATGTAAGACAAGCTTAGCTATAATGTAGCCTAAAATTGCTCCGCAAATTACATCTGATACATAGTGAACACCCAAATACACTCTACTAAATAAAATAATGAGTGTAATGGTTAATAAGGTTATTTTGATCCATTTTTGAGTAATAATGGCCCAACAAATCGTAAATAATGCAAAATAATTGGATGCATGAGAGGATACAAATCCATAAAGTCCTCCTTGATAAAACTGTCCATCATCAAATTCATGAAAATGCAATTGCTTTAAAAGCTCTAAATGATGAGATGGTCTGTAACGCATAAAGACTTCCTTAAAAAAGAACACAGAGCTTAAATCCGCCAATCCTATAGCTAGAATCATTCCTAAAAGGATATAAATCGATTGTTTCAAGTCATATGATTTATATATAGACCACAAGATCATAGCCGCAATAGGTATAATAATGAATGGACCTGAAAAGAACCACATTATAACATCCAAAAATTGAAAATGAAAACCATTTATTATGAGAACCAAATAACGGTCAAATGACTCTAGGGATTCAATCATCATGAATCAATTTCCAAATCGCATCCTTTAATTCCAATAATCCCGTTTGAGCTACTGATGAAATAAACAAATAAGGAACTCCTTTGAGATCATTTTTCAATTCGGCATCCAACTCCGTTTTCAACTCTTCATCTAGCATATCAGATTTACTAATAACCAAAATACTTTCTTTATGCATAAGCTCTGGGTTGTATGCCTCAAGTTCATTTTTTAGGATATCATATTCTGTGGCAATATGATCACAATCAGCTGGAATCATATAAAGTAAAACTGAATTTCGTTCAATGTGTCTTAAAAAACGATAGCCCAATCCTTTGCCCTCAGAAGCCCCTTTTATGATACCAGGAATATCGGCCATAACAAAAGACTTATGATCTCTATAAGACACAATGCCTAAATTAGGTCGGATTGTGGTGAATGGATAATCTGCAATCTCAGGTTTTGCTGCCGAAACGACAGATAACAAGGTGCTCTTGCCTGCATTTGGAAAACCGACTAAACCCACATCAGCAAGAATTTTAAGCTCAAGCACTTTCCATCCTTCAGCGCCTTCTTCTCCAGGCTGTGCGTGTCTTGGCGTTTGATTCGTAGGGGACTTGAATTGATTGTTTCCAAGACCTCCTCGACCTCCTTTTTGAAGAATCTTTTCTTCTCCCTCATCCGTTATTTCGAATAATACGTCGTTGGTATCTTCATCCCTTACAATGGTTCCCAGTGGAACATCAATAAACACGTCCTTTCCTTGAGATCCGGTTTTTAAATTGCTAGAACCATGACCGCCATGCTCAGCTTTAATGTGCTTTTTAAACTTGAGATGTAATAGGGTCCAAAGTTGCTTATTGCCTCTTAATATCACATGACCTCCTCTACCGCCATCTCCACCATCCGGACCACCTTTAGGAATATATTTCTCCCGTCTAAAATGGGTGGATCCGCCTCCTCCATTTCCTGATTTGGCATGGATCTTTACATAATCAACAAAATTATCTGAGGCCATTACTTTTTAATTTGCATCAATGGAGTCAAAAAGCCTTTTCGTTATATCATCAACAGATCCCATGCCATCGATACTGAAAAACTTATTCTGATCCGCGTAAAACGATTTTACCGGAGCCGTTTCTTTTTGATAAACAGCTATTCTATTTTCTATAATCGAAGGATTGGCATCATCAGCTCTACCACTCACCTCCGCTCTTTTAAGTAATCTTGTTTTTAATTCCTCTTCATCCACATCTAATGAAATCATCTTCGTTATTGATGTATTCATGGATACAAGTAAAACATCTAATGCACTAGCCTGATTATTGGTTCTTGGAAAACCATCAAAAATAAATCCTTTAGGATGACTGTGTTTCATCACCTCTGACTTTAAGAGGTCAATGGTTACTGAATCAGGAACGAGTTGCCCTTTATTCATATAACTCTTTGCCAATTTACCCAGTTCCGTTTCACCTTTAATATTCGCTCTAAATATATCTCCCGTAGATAAATGGACCAGATTATATTTCTCTATTAGCCTTTCAGATTGAGTGCCTTTACCTGCTCCCGGAGGGCCAAACAGTACAATATTCAACATATTATTAATCCTTTAATTGATAAATTTCATTAAAATTTCTTCCAAGCTGGTCATAATCCAAGCCATATCCAACTACAAATTTATTAGGAATTTTGAATCCAAAATATTTTGGAGCTGTATCTCCTTTAAATGCTTCTGGTTTATATAACAGAGTGCAAACCTCTATAGACAGAGGGTTTTGCATTTGTAACATGGTGATTACACGCTGAACAGTCAACCCTGTATCAACGATGTCTTCCAAAATCACAATATGTCGACCTTGAATATTTTGATTTAAACCAATAAGTTCATGCACTTTACCTGACGTTGAGGTCCCCTCATAGGAAGACAATTTAATAAAAGAGAGCTCAACCTCTCCATTCATACTCTTCATTAAGTCAGAAGTGAACATGAATGAACCATTTAGTACCGATAGGAACAATACATTATTTGTTCCATAATCTGCTCTAATCTGACTGCTCAAAACCTTTACACGTGACAGTATTTTCTCTTCACTGATGTAAGGCACAAAATCTTTGTCAATAAGATGAATTTCTTTACTCATTTAGGATGCAAATGTACGATTTTAACGACTAAGATGAAAATATAAGTTTGATAGCTGTATCTTTGTTTTATGAATAAAAACTGGAACAGTAAGGAATTTAAAATCGGAGTTCTAGGAGGAGGTCAACTTGGAAGAATGTTGATTCAAGAGGCCATTAACCTAAATCTTCATATCCACATCATGGATCCTGATCAAAATGCGCCTTGTGCATCAATTGCTCAAACCTTTACCTGCGCAGCAATTACAGACTTTGATGCCGTAATGGAATTTGGTAAGGACAAAAACTTGATTACTGTAGAAATTGAAAACGTAAATATTGAAGCACTCGAGAGGCTTGAGAAAAGTGGCGTTCAGGTGTACCCTCAACCTCATGTTTTAAAAATAATAAAAGACAAGGGTACACAAAAACAGTTTTACAAAAAAAATGGCATCCCAACATCCCCATTTGTAATATTTGACTCCGCACAAGAATTGATGAATGCCTCAATTGAATTACCTGTTGTTCAAAAATTAAGAACAGGAGGTTACGATGGTAAGGGGGTTCAAATACTTAAAGATGCCAAATCTTCATACGATGCTCCTCACCTTATTGAAAATCTTATTGATTTTGAAAAAGAAATTTCAATTATTGTAGCAAGGAATGACAAAGGTCAGATCAGTACTTTTCCTTCTGTGGAGTGCGAGTTTAATCCAGAAGCTCATTTGGTTGAGTTTTTATTCTCACCTGCAGAAATATCACAAGAAATCGAAAACAAGGCAAAAGAAATCGCAGCTGATCTGATTGAAAAAATCGATATGGTTGGGATACTTGCCGTCGAGATGTTCCTTACAAAATCGGGTGACATTTTAGTGAATGAAATTGCGCCTAGACCACATAACAGCGGTCACCATACTATAGAGTGTTGTGAGACGTCTCAATTTGCTCAACATTTAAGAGCGATTTTAAGCTTACCCCTTGGAAGCACAGCTTTGATCCAACCAGGTGCCATGATCAATCTTCTCGGCGAGAAAGGACATACGGGCACCGCTATATATGGAGGTCTTTCTGATTTACTTGACCACGATAATGTTTTCCCTCATCTCTACGGTAAAGAACAAACCAAACCCTTCAGAAAAATGGGACATATAACGATTACCGGGAAAACCCTAAAAGAAGTAAAAGAGACCGCTGAAAAAATCAAAAACATCATTCAAATTACAGCATAAAAAAAGCCACCGAAGTGGCTTTTAATTTCTGATTCTTCTGTTCTATTGAACCACGAATTTTTTAATCAATGTAGTATTTGTATTTCTGTACTCAATTGAATAGAGACCCTTTGCATATTTTGAAAGATCTAGCTCAAATTTCCATGCTCCGTTTGAAACACTAATATCAAATTGATTGATCAACTGACCCGCATGATTATAAATAGAAATTACATTAAGCTCAGCATCTGGTGAAATGATGCTTACATTTAATACATCAGATGCAGGGTTTGGATATATTTTCAATTTGTCATCAACATTATAATCCAACGATTCGGCTATTCCTAAATTCGGTCCATTCTCAAATCCATTAGCCACTGCCTCAGAAATTGTAGCTGAGCCTGCATTGTCAATGCGACCTGACGGATCTATAAGCATTCCAACAATATGCATATTATCTGCATCCCAATCTGCAGGCAATGTGAATGAAAAATTTGAAATGTGACTCTCTCCTGAATTAATAACTGCTGGAAAAGCAGCTGACGAACCTTCAAAACTTGGAGAAATGAATCGTGCAACATGATCGTACGTCATTTGTGCCGCAGGAACCGGATTAGGTAAGACCTCATATCCTCCCATAACTCCATTTCCTCCTCCTGCATATGCATTTGATTGATTATAACCGGAAGATGTTCCTGTTACATCGTCTTCAGTAAGTGCACATGCCACTTTATAATTGTTTGTTGCATTTTGAGAAAAAGTTGTGTTTACAGAAACCTCTAAAATTCTTGTACTCGGATCCCAAGTTGCTCCATTTACAACCGTCCCCGCAGGTGTAGTTTGCAACCTTTCTAAAAAATCAGCATTCATTGCAGAAGGATCTACATCAGGTCCTCTGTCCACCACTGCACTTGGGTAACCACCAATTAATGATCCAATTCCCGCATCATAAACAACATCGGTCATAGGATCGGCGTTGTGAACTGCGATACCAATCCAATAATCAGAATATTCTTCTTGAAAAAGATCCATGTAAACCGCACCTCTCGGACACCATTGACACCATGTTCCAGTAGCCTCTTCACCAACAACAATTTTACCAGCTGCAGGAACAATTGGGTCTATACTGATCACTTTAGAATCATCTGTTGGGTCATCATCTAGTCCCCCATTCACATTTGAAATGGTTACCGTTAAATCATTGTTTCCTAAAACAGGCGTCAATTGAGTAGCAAATGTATGCTCATAAGTATCGAGAGAAACCAGGTTAAGGCCCGTTATACTTTCGGTAACATCTGCACCATTATAATTATAGGTCAAATCAAAAGAATTGATATCTAATACACCTAAATTTCTTGCTGTGGCAACGACATCGTAACTTAAACCAGCTATTCCAGAAATTTGATTAATAAATGACACTCCGCCATTTAACCCAGGTAAATTCGCAGGTAGGTGCGTATAGCTAATATCATCAACATAAAAACCAGAAACCCCATTTCCTCCTTGACCGGCTGGATTAACAGGATATAAATCCAAAATTCCTATTTGACCCGTTGGATTTGAAAAAGAACCTTGAGAAACGTTGTCAATAAAAAGCTCCCAAACATTAGAGGTCAAATCCATTTCAACACGAAGATTGAACCATTGGGCACTTGGATAATTGGCATTTATGTAGGGTGTTCCTTGATTAGACAGCTTCAGTGTTCCATCTTGAAGCATGTAGCAGTCTAGCGCCCATACCTGAGCAACAACAAGCGTTCCTTGCAAATTAAAGTATGCTCCTTTACCCGCTTCAACGAAAAAATTAGCTTCAAATGAAAAGTTTCCAGAGTTATATACTTGATCAAACGGAAGCACAACATCAGCTGGTCCACCATTGGCTGCAGTTGATGAAAAATATATGGATTGATTGCCACTACTTGCGTTGTTATTGGTTATGGTTACATCTTCTGCACCTCCTTCTGTTCCACTCCAGGTGGTCCAGTCAGGTGAGCTACTGCCTAAGTATGAACCCACTGAATAGGATTCAAAATCATCAGAAAAGGTTTGAGCAAATATGGTACTCGTTGCGACCACAGACATTAAAAATAAAATAGATTTTTTCATTATGTTTTGTTTTATATTATAGTTTTCGGTATACCTTCTATGTTTAAAAAGAAATTTACACGGTTTACAAATATCAGTATTTTATTTTACAATCTCCCTTGACTTGAACAATTCACAGAATTGTATGTTAAGCGACATTTTTTTAGTAAATTCGACCCTTAAACTTAAAAAATAAATAATGAATCCGGATTATCAATTAATGTTATGGGCCTGGGTTGGAGTTGCAGCTTGGGTAGGTTTTGTAATCTTTTCAAACCGAAAAATACATCCAAAAGCTTTATTCACCCTATTTATGGTTGAACTATGGGAGCGTTTTAGCTACTACGGTATGCGTGCGCTGCTCATTTTGTATATGACTGCAGATATCATGGACGGAGGATTTGCCTTTGATGACGCCAAAGCCTACGGTATTTATGGTGCATATGGTGCCTTGGTTTACCTCACACCTCTTGTTGGGGGATTCTTCGCGGATAAACTGGTTGGATTTAGAAAAGCCATTGTTTGGGGTGCCATTTTGATGGCCATTGGGCAATTCACCTTATTCCTTGGAGGGAATGAAAATGAAACCATGTTTTATATCGGATTGGCGGTATTGGTCGTTGGTAATGGTTTTTTCAAGCCAAACATATCAAGTATGATTGGTCGATTTTATGAAGAAGGTGATAAAAGAAGAGACGGTGCTTTTACACTATTCTATATGGGAATAAACATGGGAGCCTTTCTTGCTCCATTAACTTGTGGTGCCATTGGTGAAAATGAAGGTTGGCAATATGGTTTCCTTGCGGCTGGAATTGGAATGGGAGTTGGTTATCTTGTTTTCCTTTGGGGACAAAAACAAGGTGTTTATAATGATGTAGGTATGGGACCTGATGTAGTAATGGATAAACCCATTATACCTGGTATATCCAATAAATTATTTCCAGTTGTTGCAACTGTAATAATGATTGTATTGGCCTCTACATTGATTGTGTACAATGATATTGTAGACTTGATCTTGGTGATTCTAGCAACGATGGTGATAGGATACCTTCTTTATGAAGCCAGTAAAATGGAGAAGATCGCGAAGCAAAGAATTTGGGTTATTGCCGTATTATTATTTTTCACTACTGTATTTTGGACCTTCTTTGAATTGGCTGGCTCGGCATTGAGTTTATTTACCGCACGTAATGTAGACCGTACTTTATTTGGATTTGAAATTAAGACCACTTTCTTTCAATCCTTCAACCCTTTCTTTATCATGATATTTGCCCCCATATTTTCATGGTTGTGGATTAAGCTATCTAACATGAATAAGGAACCTGCTGCTCCGTACAAATTTGGGTTTGGTTTGGTTCTTTTAGGTTTAGGGTTTTTAGCCTTGAATCTTGGTGGACCTTCTGCTTCCGCAGGAATGATACCTGCAATATTTATGGTGTTTTTATACCTTTTACATACGATTGGTGAGCTCACCTTGTCACCTGTTGGATTGTCTTTGGTAACTAAACTTTCGCCACGTCACATGGTTGGGTTTTTAATGGGTATATGGTTGTTGTCCTCTTCTCTTGCTCACCAAGGTGGTAAGCACATTGCAAAGCTCACAACTGTAAATGAAAAAACCATCGTCGAAAGCGAATCATTCAAAAAAGCAAAAATGGATGAAGACATCAAGGCTTTATTAATTTCTGATAAGTATAAAGACAAACTTGAGGACGCTTCTGTTGAGGATGTGCTTACTGATTCTAGTTTTATTGCAGATTTAAATATTAAGAGTGATAAAGATTATGCCAAATCAACGGTATATATCAAAGAATCCTTAGATGAAGCGAAAAATTACAAAGGCACAAAAAAAGAGAAAATGCTTAAAGCGGCAAAAGTTGAATTTATATCCTACAGCGATAAAGTAGTAACATCCGACACAATTTCTGAAGGGGAATTGGCGAAATTATCTAAAAACACGCCGGGTACCGCTGTAATAAATGCGATACGAAGTGAGTCATTAAATAAAGGACTTAGTGTTTTCAAACTACTTGGTTTTATTGCTATTGCTTGTGGTTTCCTTTTGTTTTTAATTGGAAAACCAATCAAAAAATGGATGCACGGCATCAACTAATTTTATTTACTATTCAAAAGGCTGCTATTGGCAGCCTTTTTTGTTTTTAATACATTCGAAAAATGAAAACATTCTTTACATTCTTTATTATTTTATTTAGTGCTTTCCAATATCATTCTCAGACACATGTTGAGATGGTGACCAATAAAAACATCGATACGTCTATACATTCAGTTTCTTTTAATGAATTGGAAGAATTGTATTATGCTTCTGAGTATCCAGATTTAAAAATCACTTTTGATACGCTTTACGACTATCAAATTCATTTTGACGGTAAAAACACTGGACTAATTTCTAATCGTGATGTCTATTTAAGAAAATTGGAAAGAGGAGACCACACCATTACGCTTAAGAAGAAAACAAAGAACGGAGAGGTTTCAATGAGTAAAAAAATAAAAATAAAACCTTCTCCCCCATGGTTTTCAAATGATGCTACAGTTTTAGGGATCTTAATGATTGTATTGTTTTTGGTATTTAAAACAGCAAATAGTGAACGTAGTTATTTTAAAAAATTCTACAAAATTGTACCCGCCTTACTGCTTTGTTATTTTATTCCTGCAGGCTTAAACTCACTTGGAATTATTTCCTCTCAAGAATCTGAATTATATTTTATTGCTTCTAGATATTTATTACCTGCCAGTTTAATCTTATTGTGTCTAAGCATTGACATACCCGCAATTAAAAGATTGGGTTCAAAGGCCGTTATTATGTTTTTTGCAGCCACCGCTGGAATTATACTTGGTGGGCCATTTGCCTTATGGGTGGTCTCTTTAATTTCACCAGATGTATTGAATGACGATATATGGCGAGGACTATCCACAGTTGCCGGGTCATGGATTGGAGGCGGAGCCAATCAGGCAGCAATGAAAGAAATATACAGTGCAAGTGACCAAATGTTTTCGGCCATGATCGTTGTTGATGTTTTTGTTGCCAATTTGTTTATGTCCGTTTTGTTATTCGGAATAGGATTCAATAAAAAAATAAATCGATTTTTCAAAGCGGATGATACAGCCATTGAAAATTTGAAATCAAAAATGGAAAAATTTCAGGCGAGTGTTACAAAAGTAGCGACGTTCAATGACCTAATATATATGCTAGGAATTACTTTTTTCTTGGTAGGAATAGCCCATTTAGGTGCTGATTATATCGCACCCTATATAAAAGATGTTCTCGACGAAATGACCAACCAAAAAGTAGCAAGTCTTATGGCATCCTTTGGTAATGGATTCTTCTGGTTGGTTGTATTATCGACCATTTTTGGTGTTGGTCTTTCCTTTAGCAAATACCGAAATTTTGAAGGAGTAGGTGCTTCAAAAATGGGAAGTGTTTTCCTTTATGTATTGGTAGCTACCATTGGTATGAAAATGGATATTATGGAATTAATTGCGAACTGGGGGGTATTCAAATTCTTACTATCAATTGGTTTAATTTGGATTTCCGTTCATGCCTTATTCCTATTTGTTGTTGCCAAAATCATTAAAGCACCTTTCTTTTACGTTGCTGTTGGTAGTCAAGCAAATGTGGGAGGCGCTGCATCCGCACCAATTGTAGCAGGTGCATTTAGCCCATCTTTGGCACCAGTCGGTGTACTATTGGCTGTACTAGGATACGCTGTGGGAACATTTGGTGCAATTATTTGCACCATTATGATGAAAGCTTTAGCAGGTTGATTTAGTAGGTCGATCCAATTCTCTTGTTTACGAGGCTTTCAATTTTGGAAAACAAGTTACTGGGCAAATACGTTCGCCACTCAATTTCTTCGAGCTCTCCTCCAAAAACAAAGTATTGATCGATGTTTGCAGCAACAAATTCTTTTACAACATGCTCGTGAAAATTAATGGTTGCAATCCACCCCTCTTCTACCTCTTCAAACCATTCTTCGTAATAACAATCATCGGAAGAGTGAAAATTCAATACATTTTCACCAATCAAAATGAATTTGTTTATTCCTTGGTTCATCATGGACTCAATAATATCGCGTTTTAAAATCATGATGTCATTTTCAATGGCATCGTTCCATTCACCAATAAATTCAATGAAAGCATAGCCAGAATCATAATCAATATAAATCACCTTCATGAATAAGGTTGGTGATCCAAAATGATCCCATTGTGGATGAATCAAGTAATTATAAATGCGATTCTCGAATTCAAATTCACTGTACTGCCTATTATAGAAAGGAGACGCTTCATCCTCAGATGCGATATAATAACCTCGCCAATTATAAAAGGGTTCAATAAAATGCATATTCAAATTTACATAAGTCGATTGATAAATTCTTATTAAATTTGAGTACGTTCACAAAAAAAAAGAGTCATGTACAAAATAATATTTATCATTTCGGTTGCTTTATCCTTTTACGGATGTTCTGAAGAAACAAAAAAAGAAAAGAAAAGTTCGTCTTCTTTAAAAGTGGTAGCGACAGATCTTTCTATGCAGAATGAGGCCATTTCCTTTATCAGTAATCAAGAGAATCCTGCAATGTATGGCTCGATAAAGTTAAACCAGCTTCTAAATAAAGCGTACTACAATTCTGAGGTATCCAAGTCAAGTCTGCTAAAATCAGCAATGGCCAAAGATGTGATCAATGAAGTGGAAAGAATCAAATCATACATCAATACCGCAATGCCCATTTATTATACCGTCAATATTGAAAGTGCGTCTCCAATGCCTATTGTTGATGTAGTGGCGTTTGGTGGCATCAATGACCGTGAAGCGATTTTAAAAGAAATGAAAAAAATGGATCCCAAGATGAGTTCTAAGAAACATGGAAACTTTGAATTGATTGAACAACCGGGTGTAGCAATGGCGATGACCAAAGATAAATTTGTGTTCTCTTTTAATTCAAATTTAAGATCTGATGGAAACACGGTTTCAAAGTTTAAAAAATACTTTAAATCATTCAAGGGAAAACCAGATGCTCGAGTAAAGCAGGTTATTGAAAACTCAAAAGATGTTACAATGACGTATGATTTCGGGAATTTAAGTGAAGTCCTGAGCGATTATCTTTCTGAAGCAGACATACCTGATTTCAACCCGAATGTTTTAAGTTCAATGGAATGGCTGGAAGAATTTGACATGACATCCTCTATGAATTTGGCTTTTGAAGATGGTTCTATTTCACTATCTGTAGACATGTATGGTTCTAAAGAAATGAAGGAAACCATAAAGAACCTTATGGGTTCGAGTTCTAAAGAAACCATTCAAAGAATGGGGCAAGGAAAACCTTTTGCTGGAATATTGGCCAGTATTAATATAGCAGAATACCAAAAAATGATCTACGAAATGTATCCAGATGGTATTATTAATAGCTTGATGGACATGAATCTAGGGGATGAATTTGAAAGTCAAATCCCATCCGAACTCTCTACATTAGAGGCTACATTGAGAAAAGATGGGTTTGAAAGTTTTGTTGGAGGGGATTTCGGAATGATGCTCTACAATATCCCGAGTAAAATGAACGATATTATTCCTGAATTAAGTGTTTATCTCAGCATAGGTGAAAATTTAAAGAAATTAATAGATGAAAACGAGCTGCCCGACACCGGAAAAAATGATGTAACCATTGACGTACAAAATGATCAAATAAACATCTATTCTAAAAATCATGCTCCAAACGGAAAGGGCCCTGAATTGAGCGGAAAACTTTCTCATATAGGAAATGCCCCTTTTTCTGGATTTGTAGATCTTGATCAAATTCCAATGGATAATCTACCTAAAGAAATTAAAGGTTTTAGATCGATTCTTGACATGCTCAATTTTGTTGACATGGAAATGGATGTCAATGGAGGACGTATTACCATTCACATGAAAGACAAGTCAAAGAATGCGCTTACACAGCTGATGGATGAGGCCTTGGAAATTGGAATGCAGCTGTTTACAGAAGGATTATTTCTTTAACCTACTTATATTTTGGGGAAAGACAAGTTAAAACGTTTTGAAGAAATTAAGAGTTTCCCAAACGTAATGGAACCTCCAGTGATGGAAACCTATGAGAAAAAAGGACATTGGCATAAAGAGATCTTTAAAAATGACAATCCCATTGTACTGGAGCTAGGTTGTGGTAAGGGGGAATACTCCGTTGGACTTGCCAAGTTATATCCCAACAAAAATTTTGTAGGCATTGACATCAAGGGAAACCGCATTTACATTGGAGCAAAGCAATGTATTGAACAAGACATCAATAACGTCATGTTCTTGAGGACCCGTATCGATTTTATAAATAATTTTTTTGACACGGATGAAATCGATGAAATATGGCTGACCTTTTCTGATCCTCAACCTAAAAAACCAAGAAAGAGGCTGAGCTCAAAACCATTTATCGACCGATACAGTAAATTCTTAAAAAAGGATGGGAAAATACATGTGAAAACGGATAGCGATTTGCTTTTTGAATTCACTGAAGAAGAAATTCAACAATACAAATACAATTGTCATGAACTGACCTGGGATTTATATGGTGATTACCACAATCAACTTTCTGAAGACCAAAAGAAACTATTTGAAATAAGAACACACTATGAAAAGCTCTTTTCAAGCAGAGGTTCAGTAATAAAATATTGTTGTTTCTCCTTATGATTTTTTATCGAGAACTTTGGGAATTCTGAAATAATCAGAATCTTTTTTCGGAGCATTCTTGAGTGCATCTTCACTCGTAAGTATTCTTTCTGACTGGTCTTCACGCAACACATTCACTTTGTCTGTCATAAAGATTAAGGGTTCAACATTTTTAGTGTCAAGCTCAGATAATTTATCCATAAAACCAATGATTTTGGACAGGTCTCCCTTAATTTGATTTAAATCATCACCCTCAAACTCTAAACGAGCCAAATGGGCTATATGCTGAACAAGTTCATCACTAATTTTCATAGGGTAAAGTTAATCATTTCCATCTTTTGAGTACAAATGAGGGTATTCTTTTCGCAATGGTGCCTCAATCAATTCAAATGACTTTTGTTTTAGCTCGGAAAAAGAAAGCTTAGCGACCTCTTCTTTTGAAATATACGGATGAATGTAGCACTTCGAAATACCAGGTCTAGCCGGACCATAGAACATCGTAGGGTCAGAAAACAAGCTATAATTATTAGTGAAAGTAAGTGCAACAATAGGAACGTTTGCCTCCTTGGCAATCTTAAATGCACCATTTTTAAATGAGATAAGCTTTGGAATCTCTGTCATAGGAATCGTTCCCTCAGGATATATCACCAAGGACCAGCCTTCTTTGATCGCCTTTGAAGCCAAAACATATGATAAGCCCACCTTTCTAATTTCATTCCGAAAAACGGGTATGTTTAAATTCTTGAAATACGTACGAATAATCGGATAAGTTAAAATTTCACTTTTTCCTAAAAAAACAAAAGGATGATTGGGAAGAATCGAATACATAAAGAATATGTCTAAATAAGAGGTGTGATTCGAAACAATCACATAAGGACCTTCAGGCATCGCAGCTTTTTCGACATACTTTACATGGTAAAAGCAAAAGATTCGCATGAGCCAGCTCCAACAAACGAAAAGGGAAAAACTATATTTTTTCCAAGAATTTTTCAACAAAACAATCAAGAAAAATGGATATAATAAAACAGCAAAAATCGAAAAGATACATCCGATGTAAATTTTCCACAAATTGGTAAATAAGCCGATTACAAATCTCATTCGAATGAAAAATTAAGCAAAAGAATTGGAATTGAAACAAAATTTAATTGTCTACTTTTGTTAAACACATTATGGCAAGAATATTAACAGGGATTCAGAGTACAGGGACAACACATTTAGGAAATCTTTTGGGAGCAATTATACCCGCCATTGAATTGGCAGAAGAATCCTCAAATGAGTCGTTTTTATTCATCGCAGATTTGCATTCCTTGACGCAAGTTAAAAATGCCGAAGAGCTTAGAGAAAACACCTACAAAACGGCTGCAGCATGGCTCGCTTGTGGTCTTGATCCATCAAAAACAGTATTTTATCGACAAAGCGATATTCCGGAAGTTACTGAATTAATGTGGCACCTATTGTGTTTCTACCCATACAAACGGTTGACACTTGCCCACTCATTCAAAGATAAAGCCGACCGCCTTGATGACATCAATGGAGGCTTATTTACGTATCCTATGTTGATGGCTGCGGACATTCTTCTTTATGATGCGGAAATCGTTCCTGTAGGAAAAGATCAAAAACAACACATCGAGATGACACGCGATGTGGCTACAAAATTCAATTTACAGCTCGGAGAAACTTTTGTTATTCCCGAAGAATCCATTGCTGAAGACACCATGCTTATCCCTGGAACTGATGGTCATAAAATGAGTAAATCCAGGAATAATCTGATTGATATTTTTCTTCCTGAAAAAAAGCTAAGAAAACAAATCATGTCTATTGTTTCAAATAGTGAAGCCCTTGAAGACCCCAAAAATCCAGATACTTGCAATATCTTTGCAATCTATTCTATATTGGCCGAATCTGATGCCATTGTAGAAATGAGGTCAAAATATGAAAAAGGCGGTTATGGTTACGGACATGCCAAGCAGGCACTCTATGAACTCATCTTGGAAAAGTTTGAAACCGAAAGAACAAGATTTAATCACTTAATGGAACATAGAAGTGAAATAGATGATGCACTATCAATGGGTGCTCAAAAAGCCAGAGAGGTCGCCAATGGCGTATTGAAGAGGGTTAGAGATAAAGCGGGTTACGTTAAAAACTAAGTTACTTTATTCTGACTGATAGAACGTTGCCTCGAACATTTATGTCGTCCCACTAGAAAATCTCTTTTAGCAACATGCTTGGTATTTCTTCCTTGCACTCTTTTTCGCCACCTTTTCCAGCTATTCAACTTTAATTCAGCACGCATTAACTGAATTACCTCTTTTTCAGTTAAACCAAATTGAAAAAAAATGGCATCGAATGGGGTACGATCCTCCCAAGCCATTTCAATTACGCGATTTATATCTCTTTCTGTCATTGAAAGAAAAACAAAGTCGTTCCAGAAATGTTTTGAATATGTGAAAACGAGAAAAAAAGAAAATTTCCCATCAAAAACATGTATTCAGTGTAATCGAAGCTTTGAATGGAGAAAGAAATGGAAAAACTGTTGGGATGAAGTAAAGTATTGCGGTGAAAAATGCCGTCGGTCCAAAAGTCCTATCGAAGAACCGGACAATTGTTCCCCTTACCCAATCTAAAAGTGAGCATTCCCCCGCAGTAGACATACCAGTCTTTATTACTTGAATTCCCTCGTCTTCCAAGGGTATTACCATCTATGCTCCTATTGCTCAATGCAGCAGCTTCTGTTCCATTTAAGGCTTGTAGCGCAACAGGATCGTAATACGTATCACTCTTTACATCATCTAAATAATCTGTAAAAGTCTTTCTGATCGCAATATCCATGTTAAATGACACATATTTACCCATGGAAAGCTTAAGTCCAAGTCCAAGTGGAACACAAAGCTGATAAAGGCCATAATTCGCTTTGCCACTATTGGCATTTTGACCCTCGGTACCCAATGGTTGTAAATCCACCAATTCACCATTATATTGGGTTTGGGGATTCATTTTAAAAACACCCACTTGTGCAATCATATATGCCGTACCCTTGTATCTTTTATTGCCAAACTGAAACGGGAAATAATGAAATTCAATTCCACCCGCAAGTTCTGTAATCGGAGACTCAAAGCTTAAATTTCGATTTACGATTAATGGTTGGCTCGCATCTTGGTCATAGGCTTCAACTTTTCCGTAGATGCCCGTAAACCTCAATGTCATTCTTGAATGCACATTAAATCGGTACATAAAACCTCCAGCAAGATTGCTTTTATAAAAGGGTTTAAACTGATTTAAGTCACCAATATAAAATGTCGTGCCAACTGAAAAACCGATCTCTGAACGAGAGAAAAAATTAGGTTGCTGTGCCCATGAAGAATGGACAAAACATAAAATAAACACTATGTGCTTTATGAGTCTCACGATATGGTAACGAGTCTATCTCTTTTTTATTACGCCATTTAGAAGTTCAAACTTTTATTTGACGCTCTTTTTCGATCTGTTTCTTTAAGAAGTATTTTTCTAATCCTTAAACACTTCGGAGTTACCTCCACGTATTCATCTCCTTGAATATACTCTAAACATTCTTCCAGACTGAAAACTTTTGGTGGGGCTAACCTCACCTTATCATCAGCTCCAGAAGATCTCATGTTAGACATTTTCTTGGTTTTGGTAACATTGATACAAAGGTCTCCGGTTTTTGAATTTTCTCCAATTACCTGTCCTTCATAAATATTTTCACTAGGTGCAATAAAAAATTTCCCTCTTTCCTGTAAATTATTGAGCGAAAACGGAATAGAAACCCCCTGCTCTAATGAGATCATCGAACCATTTTGTCTTCCGGGAATCTCCCCTTTGTATGGTTGATACTCTAAATAACGGTGCGTCATAATGGCCTCTCCTGCAGTTTGAGTCAATAAATAATTTCTCAAACCAATAATTCCTCTTGAAGGTACATGAAATTGCATAACCATTCTGGCGCCTTTAGGTTCCATATTCAGCATTTCACCTTTACGCTTGGTCACTGCCTCAACAGCAGTACCGCTATATTCATCAGGTAAATCAATGGTCAACTCTTCAATAGGCTCACATTTTGCGCCATCAACCTCTTTCAATATTACTTGAGGTTGTCCTACCTGAAGCTCATACCCTTCTCTTCTCATGGTCTCAATCAGAACTGATAAATGCAGTACACCTCTTCCATAAACCAGCCATTTATCTGCTTTATCCGTTTCCAATACTCTTAATGCTAGATTTTTTTCTAGCTCCTTATTTAAGCGTTCTTGAATATGTCTTGACGTTACAAATTTTCCTTCCTTTCCAAAGAATGGCGAATCATTTATAGAGAATGTCATAGACATTGTGGGTTCATCCATTCTAATCGTTGGCAATGGTTCTGGATTTTCAGCATTACAAATTGAATCACCAATTTCAAAACCTTCGATTCCAGTAATCGCACAAATATCTCCGGCTTCAACACTCGTTACTTTAATACGCTGCAAGCCCTCAAACACAAACAATTCTTTTATTCTATGTTTTTGTTGACTTCCATCTCTTTTAGATAGAATAATGGGCATGTTTTCCTTCATCTCACCTCGGGTCAATCTACCAATGGCAATTCGTCCTACATAAGAAGAAAAGTCTAAGGAAGTAATCAACATTTGTGTGTTTCCTTCCTGAATTTTTTTAGGTGGAAAATACTCAAGAATTCTATCCAATAAAGGCACAATGGTTTTCGTTGGTTTTTTCCAATCATCAGACATCCATGACTGCTTGGCTGAACCATAAACCGTTGGGAAATCCAATTGTTCCTCTGTAGCATCAAGCTCAAACATAAGGTCAAATACCTTCTCATGAACCTCATCTGGCGTACAATTTTCTTTATCTACCTTATTGATTACCAGTAATGGTTTTAAGCCCAATGCAAGTGCTTTACCCAATACAAATCTGGTTTGAGGCATTGGTCCTTCAAATGCATCAACCAAAAGACAAACACCATCAGCCATGTTTAAAACACGCTCTACCTCTCCTCCAAAATCGGCGTGACCTGGAGTGTCAATAATATTAATCTTCGTGTCTTTATAAATCACTGATACGTTTTTGGAGACAATTGTAATTCCCCTTTCTTTTTCAAGATCATTATTGTCCATAATGAGCTCTCCTTTTGGTCGATCTCTTTCGTCTACAAAAGCTCCTTCCTCAATCATTTTATCAACCAAAGTCGTTTTACCGTGGTCAACGTGCGCTATTATTGCGATATTCCTTATTTCCATTAAAATTGTATTGAATTAACGTCCTCTATGTCTTCTTGGTCTGTCTGGTCTTGACCTTCTTTCTGAACCTCCATTTCTATCGCCTGAACGATCTGATCTTCGGTCACCTCCGCTTTTCGAAGAGCGAAAATTACCACTACGACCACCTCCTCCAGAGGGTCTTCTGAATTTACCACCACCTGATCTGCTTTGTCCTCCACCTGATGATTTAGAACCACCACCATTTTGGGTGTTTGTAACTTCAACAGATAGTTTTGTGCCTTCAAAATCAGTTCCGTTCACACTTTTCAGTATGCGATCCGTATGCTCCTCATCCACATCAAAAAATGCATATGAAGTCATGATATCTATTCTACCGATACCTGTTGATTTTATTCCTGAAGCATCACAAACAACACGAAGCAAAGCTCCTGGATTCAGGCCATCTCGCTTTCCTGCACTTAAGAAAAAACGTGTTTTCCCTTCATCGCGTGCTCTAGCACCTTTATCTGTTCGGTTCCCTCCGTCTCGACTAGATTCTTTCGCTCGTTGATTCACATCACCAGAACGGTCATAATACTCGATAAATCTATTGAACTCGGCAGAAACAAATTTCTTAATGATCTCTGTTTTATCCATCGTTTCAAATGAAGAAAGAATTTGAGGCATAAATTTCTCTATGTCCTTTTCTTTGACCTCAATTTTGATCGTATTTTGGATCAGCTTCATCAATTGTATTTCACAAATCTCCTCTGCATTAGGTATTTTACCTTGTGCAAAGGTTTGACCCATCTGCTTTTCAATGGCTTTGATTTTGTAGCTCTCCTTTGGACTGATAAGTACGATAGACTGCCCTTTCTTACCGGCTCTTGCTGTACGTCCACTTCTGTGCGTATAGTTTTCTGTGTCATCAGGCAAATTGTAATTGATGACATGGGTAATATCTTCTACATCGATTCCTCTTGCAGCAACATCTGTGGCTACCAAAACTTGAATTTCTTTGCTTCTAAAACGAGCCATTACTCGATCTCGCATCGGCTGGGTTAAATCACCATGTAGTGGTTCGGCACTGTATCCTTCCCGACCTAAGTTTTCAGCTACCGTAGCCGTTTCCCTTTTGGTTCTACAAAATATAAGTCCGTATATATTGGGATGGAAATCAATCAATCTCTTGACCGCTTCATAACGATCCCTTTCTTTGACCACACTATAAATGTGTTCAATGTTTTCATTACTTTGATTTTTATGACCTATTGAAACTTCAAGTGGATCATTCATATAATTTTTTGCTATTCTAGCTACCTCTTTTGGCATGGTCGCCGAAAAAAGCCAAACACTTTTAGTTACAGGAGCAGAATCTAATATCGCATCTATATCTTCCTTAAAACCCATGTTAAGCATCTCATCTGCTTCATCAAGAATAACTGTTTTTACTTCTGAAAGCTTAATAACTTTTCTATTGATTAAGTCCACCAATCTTCCTGGGGTGGCCACAATAATGGATACACCTCTTTTTATTTGAGTCATCTGTCTGCGGATGTCCGCACCACCATAAACGGATACAATATTACAATTGAGATATTTGGAAAAAGTTTCCAAATCTCTTGTAATCTGTAAACAGAGCTCTCGCGTTGGACAGATAATCAAGCCTTGCGGCAAAGAAGATTTTAAATCTATATTACTAATTAGAGGCAGTCCGAATGCTGCCGTTTTTCCGGTTCCTGTCTGTGCAAGACCGACGAAATCGCAATCTTCATCTTTCATAAGATGTGGTATTGCTTGTTCTTGGATAGGAGTCGGTGCTTCGAAACCCAGTTCTTTTAACGACTTAAGCACCTCTTCTCTCAATCCCAGCTCCTCAAATGTCATTTCTTTTTATTTAAAATTGGGTGCAAAGGTATGGATAAAAGACTGGTAATACGATTATTGAACTACTTATTGCATATTATACGTGTTTTCGAGCCTCATCTTGTTAAGTTTTTCTATTTTTGAAAAAAACTTATACATGAACTTAAACGAGATCATATCAATAACAGGAAAACCTGGATTATTCAAGGTAGTCGCTCAAGGAAAAAACAGTGTGATTGTAGAATCAATTGTGGATAAAAAGCGTATTCCAGCTCATGCCTCTGACCGCATATCCACACTCGGAGACATCAGCATATACACTACTGATGAAGACATAAAGCTGATTGAAGTTTTGGAAAAATTCAACGATAAATACGAAAGTAAAGCTTGTCCATCTCACAAAGAAGAGCTATCCAAACTTGAAACTACTTTGGGAGAGATTCTTCCCAACTATGACCGTGAACGTGTATACAAATCTGATTTAAGAAAAATCTTTCAGTGGTATAATATTTTGATTAACGCGGGAATACCAATCGTGGAAAAAAAGGAAAAAAAGAAAGATTCAAAAGAAGCAGAACCTAAAAAAGAGGTAAAAAAAGTAGCCAAAAAAGCCACCCCAAAATCAGGTCCTTCAAAATCAGTTAAAACCGTCTCAGCTAAAAAATCTGCTCCAACAAAAGTTGGTTCTCAACGAGGAAAATAAACTTTTACATTTATGACTTATCCCAAGAATGCTCGATCCTTTGTGGACGACAACTTGACTATTGACTCTTTTGAGTCTGTGGAAAAATATCTGAATCATCTTCTTCTTAGAAAAATCAATTCATCATCTGAACTTAAGATCTGGCTCAAGGACAAAAGTGAGCTGGAGGCCGTATTGGAAGAAGATATGGCTTGGAGATACATTAAAATGTCTATAGATACAAGAAACGAACATTATTCTAAGGCCTACAACTTTTTTGTTTCTGAGATACAACCTAAGCTTGCTCCTTTTGATGACAAACTCAATAAAAAATTAATGAATTGTGCGCACAAAGGAGATTTGGAAAAAGACAATGCTTATCAAATTTATTTTAGAGGCGTTCAAACCCAGCTAGACCTCTACCGCGAAGAAAACATTTCAATACAGTCCTATCTCAGTCAAAAGAGTCAGGAATTTGGCGCTATTAGTGGCGCTCAAAATGTTGAACATAAAGGAGAAACATTGACAATGCCTCAAGCTTCTATTCTATTAAAAGAACAAGATGAAGCCTTGAGAAAGAACATTTTTGAAAAAATTGCAAGCCGAAGATTACAAGATGTTGACGCCTTGAGTGATTTGTATACAGACCTTATTGCAAAGAGAACTGAACTGGCTAAAAATGCCGGTTTTACCAATTATAGGGATTACAAGTTTAAAGAAATGGGCCGATTTGACTACACCAAAGAGTCATGTTTTGATTTTCACAATGCCGTTGA
>ERZ887851.538-NODE-538-length-37216-cov-16.929577_pt1 | contig 37216 bp, 48 predicted proteins | sample MGYA00521100_ERZ887851 | MGnify/ENA primary metagenome ERZ887851 (study PRJEB32303, sample SAMEA104408602) | aquatic metagenome | biome: Brackish water; feature: Pelagic; material: water | place: Baltic Sea | collected 2014-06-06T16:11:00 | depth 11,444 m ... | reverse complement strand
GAGCTGTGCAAGCATATCGTGACATCGGCGTTGAGTGTCCAGTATATTGTATGCCGCTTGGGGGACGCTCGGAAGAGTATGTTCTTAATGTTCAAGAAGTCGCAGCAGTCTGTATGGAAAAAGGATGGCGATTTACTCCAAGACTCCACATCTCACTATTCGGAAATGCCTGGGGAACTTAGAGATTATAAGAACGCACAACACGAAAAGGCAATGAAGGCTCCAATTAAGATGTATGAAGACCTTGATGTTAAACTAAGAAAGAAAGGACTACTATAATGAGTTGGTGGAATAAACTAGTAAAAGATTCAGGCGTTAAAACAAGGCGTGATGAAGTATTTAAAGATACTCCTAATATAACAACATCTACAGAAGATGACCGCAGAGCAATACTTGAAAAAGAAAAGCAAGAAGCAACTGCAAAAGGCGAACCGTGGGTTGCTGTATTAGATACACAGATTAATCCTGACAATATTAAGAACGGGTTCTTTGAGCTAGATTGGAATAATCAGTTTATTGAAGAACTAATTGATGCAGGGTATAGCGGCGAAACTAATGAACAAATTGTTGATAGTTGGTTTCGTACTATTGCTATGCAAATCTTAGGCGACGAAGGCTTAGAAACTGCAAGAGAAATGGGATATATTAATGTAGTACCTATTGATAAGGATAAAAGCGAAGTATCATGAAGTATGTAATTGACATTGACGGCACTATCTGCAAGGAAGTAATCATTCCAGACAGTGGTGGCAAGAAAGACTACGCTAATCATATTCCAATGCCCGAGCGCATTGCAAAAGTAAATGCATTGTATGATGCAGGACATACTATCAAATATATGACAGCACGAGGTTGTGTAAGTGGCGTAGACTATTTTGAACTTACATATGCACAACTAGTAACTTGGGGTGCAAAGCATCACGAACTAAGTGTTGGTCAAAAAGAAAACTACGATATTTGGATTGATGACAAAGCGTTTTGGAGTGAAAACTTCTTTCGCGAAACTGGAGAAAGCTACGAATGATTGAGAAACTTATTTACGGCGGTGCCGCAATTATCTTTATTGGTGGCGTTGGCTTTTACTTACAGCATATCTGGAGTGATTGCTTGAATGAAAACAGTGTATTTACTTGTATGAGGATGCTAAACAAATGACTGAATACAATCCTGACAACTGGGTCATCATTAAGATGAAAGGTGGTGATCCTCACTACCGTGTTCTAGGCGGATGGAGTGGTGGTTACTTGGATGGTGATAGTTGGCGAATGAACAGTGGTATTACTCGGGTTGACGATGCTGACGAAGACTGGTTCTTCTATGGTAGCTCTGGCTCTGTGTATCGTTGTAATAAAGGGTCGTACACGTTAAGAATGAATAACGCATACATTTGGACACAACTACAAGAACTTCACGGTGACAAAGTAGAAATGATGCCAGAGGATACTGACTGGTTGAACATGGATTGGATTATCAAATGAAGTTTATTCAACACCAAGATAACGGAACAAAGATTGAAATAGAAATCGACAATCATGCATCACTCGATGATGTGCTTGACGAGTTTCAAAACTTCCTTCGTGCTTGTGGATACACAATTGAATATAATAAAGTGTTAACAATAGAGGATATGGACGAATGAGTAGATTTATTGCAGCAATGGATCACAGTGGTGGTTCAACCGGAGGCGTACTAGAACGCTACGGACAAGCGTACACAGAAGACGACAAGATGGACAAAGTACACGCAATGCGTATGCGAATGGTCAACTCACCTGACTTCAACGATAAAAACATTTGGGGCGCAATTCTTTACAAAGATACAGTTGAACGCGGCATGGTTAACATCTTGGATAAAATGGGCATTGACACATTTCTAAAGATTGATAGTGGCTGTAAAGAAAACGGTATGCTTAAACAGTTTCCTGTAAAGCAAATGCTGGAGTTTGCTACATCTGCTGATGAAAATGGTGCAAGCATTGGACCTAAAGTATATGGCACAAAGATGCGTAGTATTGTTAAAAGTTTAGACATGGTACATCCAGTTCTTAAACAGCAGTTTCAACTAGCACAAACAATTAGTGAATATGGACTAGTGCCGATCATTGAACCAGAAGTGCCCATTGACCATCCCGAGAAAGAACTAATCGAACAAGAACTATATACTCAATTAGAAGAGCATCTATACAGTAAAGACTTTCCTGTTATCCTTAAACTGACTCCGCCCGAAACACCCAACTTATATCACAACCTAACAGTTAACCACAATGTAGAAAAGGTTGTGTTCCTAAGTGGTGGATATCCAACAATGGAAGCGTGTCGTAGACTAAGTGCCAATGATAATGTAACTGCTAGTTTTAGCAGAGCATTGAGTGAAGGATTAAATTATAACTTGACAGATGACGAATTTAATGCTAAAATAAAGAGTAACATTAAACAAATAACAGAGGCAAGTTAATGGCAAATTATATCCTAGTAGACACTGCTAACACATTCTTTCGTGCAAGGCATGTAGTACGGGGCGATATTGACACTAAAGTCGGCATGGCTTTACATATTACATTAAACAGCATTAAGAAAGCTTGGCAAGACTTTGATGGTACTCATGTTGTGATCTGCTTAGAAGGTCGTAGCTGGCGCAAAGACTATTACGAGCCTTACAAGCGTAATAGACAAGTTGCTCGTGATAAGTTAACAGTACAAGAGAGTGAAGAAGACACAGCGTTTTGGGAGATATTTGACGAGTTTAAGAACTTTATGACAGACAAGACTAACTGTACTGTTATTCAGCATAAACAACTAGAAGCAGATGATCTTATTGCAGGTTGGATACAATCACATCCTAACGACAATCATGTTATTATTAGTACTGACGGTGACTTTGCACAGCTAATTGCTCCTAATGTAACACAGTACAACGGTGTAAGTAATACTATTATTACACACGAAGGCTACTTTGACGATAAGAAGCGCGAGCCTATTATTGATAAGAAGACTAAAGAAGCAAAGCCTGCTCCGCAGCCTGACTTTATGTTGTTTGAAAAGTGTATGCGTGGTGATACTAGTGATAATGTGTTTAGTGCTTACCCTGGTGTACGCAAGAAAGGCACTAAGAACAAAGTTGGTCTTATTGAAGCATACGAAGACAAAGGTACAAAAGGCTACAACTGGAATAACATGATGCTGCAACGCTGGACTGATCACGAAGGCGTAGAACATCGTGTACTAGATGATTACAATCGCAATGTTGTATTGTGCGATTTAACTGCACAACCTACAGATATTAGAGAGATTATCGATACAACTATTGCAAATGTAGAACCTAAGGACATTAGTCAAGTTGGCATGCGTCTTATGAAGTTTTGTGCAAAGTGGGATATGCAACGAGTTGCAGACCAGGCGCAATATTATGCGCCATCATTACAAGCGAGGTATCTTAAATGAATGCAAAAGAAATATTAAAGAACAAATTTTGGATTGTTGAAGACAAGGGTGTAAAATTTGGCACCATTAGTTTAAATGAAGATCAATACATATTAAGTACTCCAACTGGTACTAAGTTTTATCACAACGAAAAATCACTTAATAAGGCACTTGATAAAAAATTAAACTGGAGTGATTTAGAAATAACTGAAACATACAGCAAAGAAGTACACGGGTATCCTACTAATTCTTCGCCATTTAATCCTATGTATGATGTAAAACGTAAACTTCCATTATTTACTAAGAGTGATAAAAGTAAAAGTCTATATTGCGCAGGTTACTATATTATCAAATTTGATAAAGGATGGGTTAAATCGTTTTGTCCTAAACAGATCACTGTAGAACGCTATGCAACTAAAGGACCGTTTAAAACAGAAATTGAAATGCGTCAGGAGTTAAGTCGTGTCAACCGTTGAACCATTAAACACTGCACCTATACAGCAGTTTATACAACAAACTAAAAATGCCGACACTAGTAATCAACTAGAGATTAAACTAAATATTGCCCAAGCTAAACGTCTAGCATTTACATTGGGCGAAGTTATGACAAGACTAAATGGCGATCTTGAACAATTACTTGCACGAAAGAACAGTGGTGCAGATGATGTGATTCAAATTAATATGGACGGCGGCAGTAAGTGGTAATACTATAAAAAAGAGATAAATATATGCGTAGTTAACTAGAGGATACGCAAATATGAGCAGACCAAAACCAACTGTATTGAAAGAGTTTGTAGACAAAAAGACTTATAAGACTGAGCAAATTTTGCGGTCTGATGCCATATGGGCAGTATTCTTTCAAAATCATCCCTTCAATCTTAAAAGTGCAAATATGCTTACTAGTTATCCGGGTCCTAAATACAAAAAGACTAGTTTTTCTAATCCCGGACATGCAATTAACCTTGCAAAAAAACTAAACAGTTTATTCGATAGTGACGAATTTTCTGTAGTAAAACTTACTACGGGCGAAGTGGTATCAGAAGAATGAACTGGAAAGAGACTTATACTAAGCTCTTTCTAAAGGAACTTGGTAAAAGTACAAATTCTGCTACAGTAAGTGAATATATGCCCCTGTGGTGGAAGAACAACAGGGATAAAGACTCAGGCGGCTTGCGTCTAACAGAGACAGGATTCGATGTACTAACTCTAATAGACTTAGCAACATATGACATACCATATCCAAGAGATGTACCATTATCTACTCAAGTAATCATACACCTTGACAAGTTTATCGACTGTCCTTACTACCTTACAAATAGAAGTATTGTAGTGACAAACGAAAAGAAGGCAGTCGAGCTAACTCTTTTCAGTGGTGATTTACGCAAATACGGCCTAACAAAAGCAATTACACGGCAAAATAAATCCTAACTTATTGTTTTTAAACAAGTTCTATTCTTAGAAAATGGTTGACAAATCCTGTAGATGTGTTATTATATATGTATAGTTTAAATAAAACACAAAACAAAGAGGGTACTACAACATGGATACTGCAACTCGTACAGTTAGCCCAAACGGCGCAAAAGCAAGCATTAAACATGCACTTACTAAAAAGCGTCCTATCTTCCTATGGGGACCTCCAGGTATTGGTAAAAGTGATATTGTTAAACAGATTACTAATACATTTTCAAATTCACATTTAATTGATATTCGTTTGAGTCTTTGGGAACCTACAGATATTAAAGGTATTCCGTACTTTGACAGCAACTCAGGCACAATGGTGTGGGGTGCACCTAGCGAATTACCAAGTGAAGAGTTTGCAAAGGCATACGACAACATTGTATTGTTCCTAGATGAAATGAACTCAGCGGCACCTAGTGTACAAGCGGCAGCATACCAGTTGATTCTTAACCGCAAGGTAGGCACTTACAAGTTGCCAGACAATGTTATGATTGTTGCGGCAGGCAATCGTGAAGCAGACAAGGGCGTTACTTATAGAATGCCTGCTCCGTTAGCTAACCGCTTTATCCACTTAGAACTTGCTGTTAACTTTGATGACTGGTTTGAATGGAGTGTAAACAACAACATACACAAAGATGTAGTCGGATACTTAACTTTTGCAAAAAAAGACTTGTACGATTTTGACCCTAAAAGCCCTAGTCGTTCGTTTGCTACGCCCCGTTCGTGGTCGTTTGTAAGTGAATTATTAGATGACGGATTGAATGAAATCACTACTACTGACTTAGTAGCTGGCGCAGTTGGTGAAGGATTGGCTGTCAAGTTTATGGCTCATCGCAAAGTTGCTTCGAGCATGCCTAATCCAACTGACATTCTAGCAGGCAAAGTAAAAGAGATGAATAGTAAAGAGATTAGTGCAATGTATTCATTAACTGTTTCACTTTGCTATGAACTTAAAGATGCCTGTGACAAAAACGATAAAAAATTCGACTCTATGGTTAATAATTTTTTACGTTTTGCAATGGACAATTTCGATACTGAACTAGTTGTTATGGGCGTTAAGCTTGCATTAACTCAGTATTCATTGCCCATTGATCCAGACGAAGTAGAATGCTTTGATGAATTCCACGAACGTTATGGTAAGTACATTAAGGCTGCACAAGGCGCTTAATGTAATAGAAAGTGGGCTCTTTTGGCCCACTTTCCTCTATTTTTTTGGTTGACATACTAAGTAAATATGTTATAATATATGTATAAGTTAACAAAAGGGCGGCAATAATGGCTACTAAAGATACACAAAGTAAACTAAAAAACTTTACTCCGGACCCAGATATTACTTTAGAAGCATTAGAAACAATGCGTGTAGAGGTTCTTGACCGTATTATTGTAGCTCGTATAGGATTACTACTACGGCATCCCTTTTTTGGTAATATGGCTACACGTTTACGGATTATTGCAGCAGATGACTGGCTTGGTACTGCGGCTGTAGATGGTCGTAACTTATATTACAATACACAATTCTTTAATGCAATGAATAACAAAGAAATTGAATTTGTTGTTGCACACGAAATTTTGCATATGGTATTTGATCACATAGGTCGTAGAGGAGATCGTAATCCTATGATCTATAATATTAGTGCAGACTATATTGTAAACAATACACTAGTACGTGATCGTATTGGCACTATTCCTAGCATTGTAAGTTGCTACCAAGACTTTAAATATGAAGACTGGACTAGCGAAGAAGTATATGATGATGTATATGAACAGGCTAAAAAGAACGGCGAAGAATACTTGAAGCAACTTGGCGAAATGTTAGACGAACACCTTGATATGGACGCAGATGATGAAGGTAGTTCAGACGGTGACATAGGCGAAGACGGCAATGGTAATACTACAAGCGGAAGTAAGCCTACCTATTCCAAAGAACAAGAAAAACAGATCAAAGATGAAATCAAAGAGAATATGATCTCAGCGGCACAGAGTGCAGGTGCTGGTAATGTTCCAGGTGCAGTTGCACGAATGATTAAAGAGCTTACAGAGCCTAAAATGAACTGGCGTGAGATTATTCGACAGTCGGTGCAAAGCACAATTAGAAGTGACTACACATTTAGTCGTCCGTCACGCAAAGGACAGATGAGCGGCGCTATATTGCCTAGTATGGATTTCCAAGACACTATTGATATTGCTGTTTGTATAGACATGAGCGGTTCAATCGGCGAAGTGCAAGGCAAGGACTTCCTAGGCGAAATACAAGGCATTATGGAAGAGTTTCCAGACTATAACATTAAGGTATGGTGTTTTGACACTCGAGTGTATAACGAAGAAGACTTTGAAGCAAATGACGGTAAAGACTTGTTAGACTACCAACTAATGGGTGGTGGTGGCACTGATTTTATGGCTAATTGGACATATATGAAAGAACAAGATTATGTTCCTAAGAAACTTATTATGTTTACAGATGGGTATGCTTGGGATAGCTGGGGTATCGCAGACTATTGTGATACAGTGTTTGTTATTCACTCACATCATGATAAGAACTTGCAAGCACCGTTCGGCCAAACAGCACACTACGAGGCAGCAGCTTGAAATTAAAAGAACCAAACGCTTTAAATTTTTTCGGATTGCGGAGATCAAATATACCTCCTCCGCATTTCGAATACATCCTTTTGCCTCCAAGATACAATTTAGATAAAAGTTTGATTAAATGGATAGAGCAGAACCTTAGAGGTCGCTTTTATGTAGGCAAAGCTGTTGCATTATCTAATAGCAACAATATCGATAACATGACTAAAGTTGGGTTTGAGGAAGCTAAAGAACTTTCTTATTTCACTTTGGCGTGTCCTTATTTGAAATACAATTAAATATAAAGACAATGAACATATAGGAGATTATTATGTCTGAAGATAAAAACGAAGTAGTAGAAGATGCAGCAACACAGGCAGCAGCACCAGAATCAGGTCCTGAGTTAACTGTAAACGATTTGGCATCAATTAAACAAGTTATTGATGTAGCAAGTCAACGTGGTGCATTTAAACCAAACGAAATGGTATCTGTTGGTACTATCTATAGTAAATTAGAAACGTTCTTATCAGCAGTATCTGCTGCACAACAAGAACAACCTAAAGGAGAATAATAATGGCTGACATAAAGCACGTAGGTCGAATTATAAAAACTAAGAAAAAATGCGGAGTAGTATATCGGGTAGTGCCTGGCGAACCAGAGAACTGTATTGTAGTAATGACCGAAAGTTTAGACGCAGCTGATCATGACTCATTTATTAATTTGATTAACTCTACTACTGCACAACAATCAGAAGAGTTAGGCGAAGCAATGGCAAGATCACAACTATCCGACGGTAGTAATATGCTTGCTCGATTCCATAAAACTGGCCGTATGCAAAAAGTTGCTACTGAATTAGTAGAAATTACACCTAACAATAATGCATCTATTAACTTATCTGAGCTAAACAACGTTATTGCTCAACAAAAAGGTGTTACTGTTGCAGATCTTGCAATCGGTGGTGCTAAACCGCGGGCAGGCGACGAAGGCAGTGTTAATGCAGCTGATGCATATACTACTGGCACACCGGTACGCGAAATGGGTGCAATGGATGAAGTTGTTACAACTAATGAAGGTGTAATCACTGACGAAATTCTTGCTGCAAAATATCGTAGTGATGCAGATCGTATGAGTAAAGAAGCAGCGACATTGCGTAGACAAGCAGAAGAGTTAGTTCCTACTAAAAAGACCCCTAAGAAAACTGTCAAGAGTGTCTAAAAAGAACCTTCCTCCTTCAGTTATTGATACCTGGCCAGAGATTTTTAAAGAAATAAATGTTGATGTTGTTCCAATAAAATATTTGGATAGCATCAATGTGAAGTTTAAGGATGGCAAAACTTGGGAGATCGATATTAAAAAAACTAAAGCTAAACACGATATAGATATAGAATCTAGTTTAGAAGAACTTTTTGATACACACGAAGAACATATTGCTAGTATAAATTTTAGGTTAGATACTGAGCAAGTTAAAATTGACATCAAGAAACGCACCAAACAATTTATGAAAAAACGAAAGTAATCTTTCTTATCAAAAGCATAAATACATGTAACAAAGGATTCAGGAGTTTATAGATGGCTTTACAAGTTAGACGCGGCACAAATGCAGAACGAATAGCAATTACCCCATTAGAGGGTGAATTAGTATTTACAACAGATACTAAGAAATTATATGTCGGTGACGGTGCTACTGCTGGCGGAATTACTAGTGCTGCAAATACAATTAATTCGTTGCTTGAAGATGCAACGCCGCAGCTAGGTGGGGAATTAGATGTAAACGGTAACAATATTACTGGTACTGGAAACGTTAATATTACTGGCAATGTTACAGCTACAGCGTTTATTGGAGACGGAAGTGGTCTTACTGGAATAAGCGGAGTTGGCGGAGTCGGCGGATCAATTAGTATTGGTGCGGACGATAGTACTGTAAGACTTATTGGACCTGGTGAAAGCTTTTTAATAAAAGGTGGCACAAATGTAACAACTACAAGTGACGCTGAAGGAAATATTACTATTGTTTCTGTTACAGAATTATCAAGCGATACAACTCCACAACTAGGTGGTGGCTTAGACTTAAACGGTAATGATATTACTGGTACAGGTAATATTAATATTACTGGAAACATTACTGGTACAGGCGATCTTAATATTACTGGAAACATTATTGCTAGTGGCACTATTAACTTAGGTGATGGTGTTGGAGATGATGTACTTGTTATAGGCGGAACATTACAAGGACATTTAGTTCCGAACACCTCATACACCTATAACTTGGGTTCATCAACAAAGCAGTTTAACGAAGGCTGGATTAGCTCACTTAATGTAGAAAACCAACTTACTGTTGGAGATATTAACGGCAATCTTGTTGCAGACGATAGTACTGTAGTATTTAATTCATCAACCGGTCTTATTGCTGCGGCGCAACTTACTGGGACATTTACTGGTGATGTAATAGGCAACATAACAGGTAATGCAAATGGATCACACACAGGCACATTTGACGGCGATGTAACAGGTAGTGTGTTTGGCGACAATTCAACAATTATTGTTGACGGTGTTAATAATACTCTATACGGAAATCTAACAGGCGATGTAGATGGTGACTTACGAGGCAGTGTGTTCCTTGATAATAGTAGTTTAGTAATAGACGGACAATTTGGCGATGTATATCCAAGAAAAATTGTATCAGACGGTCTACTAAGAATAACAACTCCGGCTGCGGCTACAACAAACTTTATACAAATGGAATCAAATGATCAATATACATCATTATCGTTATTACGCACATCTGCTTCAGACTTAACAGGTACTAATCGAAGATATGGCCAAATTAGATTTGGTAAGGATGATTCTACTGGCAGAACTGATAGTAATATTATTTCAGGCAATGAAGATTTTTTATGGATCTTTAATGGTGCTGACGGCGTAGTTGCAGATAGCAAACTACTGGCGTTATCAGAAGGTGACGTAGGAATTGGAACTGTTACTCCGGCTGCCAAGTTAGATGTACAAGGTGCTATTAAGCCAGGTGTATATGCTGATAACACAGCTCGTGATGCAGCAATTACATCACCAGTAGCAGGTATGATGATATTTAACACAACAGGTACTAAGTTCCAAGGGTATACTGGTAGTGCTTGGGTAGATTTAAACTAATATTTTAGATTATGTCTTTTCAGCATAATACTCAAAATAAAAATTTAATTACATTATTTTACGAATGCGGATCAGGAGGAGAATTCCTAGTGTATCTGCTAGGGATGCATCCATTTGTGTCTGCTAGAAACTTTAGTGTTGACAGTTTAAATAGATGGACAATATGTGATAACTTTTGTAGAATGTCTGGAAGAGGTTTAGAAGAGTCATTAGATAATTGGCAACTGCCTCCCAATTACGACTGGTATATAGCAAGAGATCATGCTAATTTGTTATGTCCTACAAATAAATGGAAGGATAAGTTAGGCCGTAATTTACAAGACGGAATTAAAGACTTTAATAATTTTTACAGTAATTATTGGAAAAAATCAAAAACAATTTGGTTAGACATTGATACTATAGACGACTTGAAATTTATAGATCGTTTAGGTGCATATAAGAATTTTCAAACAGAACATATACATTATAATGAAAATGAATATGTAACAAGATTCAACGATTTAAAACAAAGATTAATAGAAAAAAGAAAAAACTTTACTGGAGATTATTTAACTGTTAATGTTAGTTCTCTATGGCATAACGACACTAAAGTACAACTACAAAATATAATAGACTATCTCGAGTTAGACGAATGTTTTTTTGATATATGGTTAAAATTAATAGATCATTGGAACACGGAAAACAAAAAAATAAATTGTAGTCTTAATAACTGTGTTCCTATGAGTTTATAACTTTTTCCATTCTGCATAAAGTCTTATTTTATTATTATCTAATTTATGATTATCTATTTGATAATCTATAACACTGCATCCAAATTTATTAGCAAAAAAGTAGTTATGTTTTTGTGTCCATTCAAAGAACGGTATTGTTTTACATTCTTCGTTATTATGATCGGCTTTGCCAGGATTTTGCCTCCAATAAATTCTACCACCTTTTTTAACTAGACTAACTATTTTTTTAATTTGGGCTGCAATATGTTCTTCTGCTCCAAAGTTAATACTTCCCATACAGAGTATTACGTCCCATTGAATGTTAGAATTATTAAAGTTTTCTAATGAGCATTGCTCGTTTCCGTAAAAAATTGCCGGATCAAAAGCATACAGTCTATCGCCGAGATACGCTTTAAACGGATTGTAACCACATCCTATATCTAATACTGTTTCGTCTTGATTAATCTTAGATGCAATATTAGATACATTAGTTATGGCCCAATTATCGCCAGACTTCCAATGATTTGCAAAATAAGCATTAACTAATTTTTGGTTGATAGACATAAACTACAGTGTCCTTTTCTTTGTAATTATAATCTTCTTTAATGCCATTATGACTAATATTAAGAGAATTAGCTAATTCATAGGCATTACTTACTTGTATTACTTGTTTACTATTATTCCAAATAAACTTCATAATATCTTTATTTTGATCTTGTATTTGTTTAAACATAGTTGTATTATTTTTGTAATAAGGCGTATAATCAGGATAAGTGATATTAAAGCCGCCGGCTTCTAGCCACCATTTCATACATTCATAATCATTTCGATATACTAATACAATAGGAAATTTAGTATTTTTTAATTCTTCTAGTTGATGAGCAAATGTGTGAGACTTTACTATCCTTACACCGTTACCACTAAATGGGCCATCCCAGTCATCTGTTGCAAACTCCATTCCGGGATCCCAATAAGCACCTGTATGCCCGGGGCCATTAAGTGAATAAGTTCTTTCTTGAGTATAATCAGTATGATCTACATCAGTACTCCAGTATATCGAACGAGCAACACCGGACCATCTTGATCCGGGAGCGCCTGTCATTAAGATATAGTTCATTTAAGTCCTAGTTCAATTTTAAATACACTCTTAAGTCCAAGTGCTTCTGTATTAAATAGTACAAGATCTTCTAGTGCATCAACAGTAACTAAAGTCATTAATGTATCTCTGTGTGCATCGCCTTCGGCACCAATTTTCCAATCGTATTGTCCAACTTTCTTTTCAATAATTGCACGGCTGTCTGCATTAGTTGACATTTTAGTTAGTGCAGTTTGTAATGCTTTTGCATTTGGATTGCCTTTGTTTACCCATAGTGCTTTTTGCATGCCATCTCTAAAACTCTTAACAAGTTTATATGCATCATAGAATTCACCACTTGGATATGCACCCCATTTTGCTTTATATAGTTCTTCAAACTGAAAGCCTGGATAGTTTGGATCGTCTGCATGTGAACCGTCTGCTTGTAGAATACCGTGATGAAACCATACTTCTGCATTTGTATCAGATTCTACATGTTTCTTATATGCGGCTGGATTTTCTCTAGTACCGTTAAGTTCGCCACGCTTAAATGCAAGACGTCTTTCACTTCCGCTCATACCTTTAACCCATGTAACATTTTTTTTGAAACAACCAATATATGATTTTACTGTATCTTGTGGACCACAGATTAACATTGTAAATGCATATGCTTCTGGAGTTTGTCCACTACCTGCGGCAAAACTTGGATGGCTCATATCAGCACCAACACGCTTGCCTACAATAATGTTTAGATTCATAAGTCCGACACTTTCGTATTGACGGTAATCGTAGTCAACATTTTCTTGTAAAAAAGAAACTCCATTGCCGCCATGTGATACCATAATAACTTTATCGTCATCTCGCATCTCATTGTGCCATGCATTAAATCCCGGAATATCTCTTGCACCTGGAATGTGCTTAATGTTAATATCTTCACCTAGATATTTTTCTAATTCCTTAGCAACAATTTCTGCCCAAACGCTTGTGCCGCCACCTGGCTTCTGTGGTACTACCATTGTATAATCTGCTTGTGCTACACTTGCAACCATTGCAAATGTAAGTCCTAGTAATAATTTACGCATAATCTATTTTCCTTTTATTAGTTAATCCCCATACTAATGTTATAACCGTTATAACAACTAGCACTAAGAATATATTGCGATCTAACAGTTTTTCAACTGTATAAAGTCCCGACATCTGTACTGTTAATGCTTCTATTCTGTCAGATAAAATAAAAGCAAATAGCAGAGCAGGTCTACTAAATTTGTAACGCTTTGCTAGTAGCCCAACTACACTGCATACAGCAAGCATAAAGTAATCTTCCCAACCGCCTGTGTACTGTACACATGCAAGCACTATAAAGCCTAACAACACTGGAAAGTAATACTTGTAGGGTATTTGCGCTATTCGTGCTATAATTGGCGTTGTAAGCAAGCATATAGCGCCCACAAGCACGGTTGCACACATAAAGCCATATAACATACTATCAAAGAATTTAGTGTCCTGTGCTAGTTCTAAAGTACCTAATTCAAAGTCTAAGTAAGCAAATAAGCCTATTACAATAGCCGCAAAACTTGCTCCTGGTATTCCAAATAATACTGTAGGAATCATACTAGTTGCTTTCTGTGCATTGTTAGCACCTTCAGGTCCTATAACACCTTTGATATTTCCATTACCAAATGTATCTTTAGGATGACTTGCAACTGTCGAACTATATGCCATCCAATCTGCAACTGCTCCTCCTAGTCCTGGTAATAAGCCAATGAACGCACCAATGAATCCTCCACGCAATGCGTCCCACTTGTTGTTCCATACAGCAAGTATGCCTTGCTTAGTTTGCACACTGTTTGCTAATTCGGGCATTGCAGTGTTAGCACGTTGTTTAAGTCCGTCAAGTAATTCAGGTATAGCAAACAATCCAGCAACTAACGGCATTAATTGTACACCGTCACCTAAATATTCCCAACCACCTGTCCACCTGTCAGCATTTGTACTAGGATCAACTCCTATTAGGCCCACACCTAATCCAATGCATAACGCAATCATACTTCTAAACCAAAACTTATTTGTTACAAAAGTTACACATACCATTGCTAACATTGTAAATGCCCATAGTTCAGGCACTCCAAATATCATTATTAATTGTGTATAGTAAGGTAGAAAAAAGAATGTAAGTGACCCCCATAACAATCCGTTTAGTGTGCTTGTAGTAACTGCGGCACTAATTGCATATGTTGCTTTACCCTGTAGTGCTAAAGGAAATCCATCTATCATTGTTGCCGCGGCTGAGTTTGCCCCAGGTATGCCCAATAGTACACCTGTGTATGTGTCGCCTGTTGTGCTTGCAGCTACAACTGCCATAACAAATATAACTGCTAGATAAGGATCTGGAAATAAAGTAATGAAAGAAAATACAAATATTAACCCCGTAGTTGCCCCTGCACCTGGCAGGATGCCAATTATTAATCCGTAAAATGTTCCTGCTAAAAGTGCTAGTAATGATGCCATAATAATATTAGTTATCTAGGATTTTGACTATTTTTGTTAATTATGGTTAGACTATAATTTACCTCGTAACTTAAAGTATTCTTTATCAGCATCTGTATATTGATATAATTTCTTATCAGATTTATCATGCAGAGGTGTTACACTATAAGTTAGATTAGTATGATTGCGTAATACTTGTATTATCTTATCAATTTTATCACTATGTAGTTTGTCATACATAAACTTTACAGTTAGAGATTTAGATGTATCATCTCGCTTTGCTAAGAATTTATCTACCTTGCTTATAAACTTATCTGTCATGTATGCAAGATGAACACTAAAAGTTACATCACTTAATTGATTTAATCGATATAACTTTTCGGGACTTCCGGTTAAATTAGTTAGTGTTCTTATCTCACTATTAAACTTATTATCATTTTTAATGTGTTCTAAAAAATTTAAATACTCGGGTATAAGAGTAGGTTCTCCGCCGCCGAAGATATAACTTATAGTTTTTTGGTTCTTTTCGTTTGATGATATAGTATCAGTTAGATAGTTGTAATAATCAATTAATTTTTCTAGTGTAGGATATGCACTTACATTATCATGTATGCTGGGAGAGCAATATACACAATCAAAATTACAACGCTTTCCTAAGAACCAATCAACATGTGCCATTCGATTAGTAATAAAATCGCTTAGGCCAAACGCTAGAATAGTTTCGTTGTCATACCAAGGGATAGTTTTTACATTGTCAATACTATTAAATTGTTTTTTTAGTTCGATAATATAGTCTATAGTTTTACCTTTTGGAATACCGATATCCATTCCACAGTAGCAATTTTCTTTAGGACAAATTGCGTATTCTCTATTAAATTTAGGAGTTGTTTTAATATCAATAATAGGATAATCGTCAATTGCTCTACATATAGTATTGCTAACAAACGATTCATCATTCATAATTAAATTATAAACATAGTTACTAGTATTACATGCCCATCCTTTAACGCTAGTATAAAACTTTAAGTCAGCTAACAGTATTTGTCTAATACCTTGATCTGTTAATATTATCCACATTATTTTTTACCACATATCATTTTGCATACTAAGGGATCACCTTTGTTCCAATAAGGAACTAAACTATCTAAAAACTTTCCGCAATTTTCTAATGCTGTTTCTAATCCTAAATCTAGTGCATTAAATTTATCATTACCGAATTTATCTATAGTCTCTTGCACAACTGTATCATTATTTACATCTTTGGTATTACGTCTATTTGTATAAAGCCTAATACCATAATGACAACAGGGCAAGACATTGCCTTCAAAGTCAATAAAGATACTACGAGTTTTATTTGCTATACAATCTATCTTTGCAGTTGAAGATTCTAGTTGTTCAAATTCTATAGTTTTTCTATCATTAAATTTACTATCAACTTCGTATGAAGGTTTTTCAAGATACTTAGTTTTTCCGTTAAAATTATACTTAAATTTACCATCTGGAAACTGTCTATTACTACTATAGCTGCGAAAGTTAATACACCCTATTTGTTTACTAATTTCTTCAGCTAGTTTAACTTCATGTTCATTATGTTTAAAAACTATAAATCGCCATTCAACTTTACCTTCATAACTAATAAAAGTTTTAAGATTATTTATAATACGTTCAAAATTTGTATTGACTCTATACAATTCTTGTGTAGATTGACTTGCGCCGTCGACACTTGCAACTAAAGTAAACTTTTTATCACTAGTAAGCTGAGCAAATTTCTTCCACCAAACGTCATCTCGTAAACTACAATTACTATGTACCTTAACACTGAGCTTAGGATTACAATCCCATACATAATCTAGTATAGCTAGTAAGTCAGATGCTACTAGTGGATCTCCGTAATTTCCACAAAAGTAAATATATTCTAATTGTTTTAAAAATTGCGGGGATGATATTTGTTGAAAGTCTTCTAACGATAGTTCAGACTTCTTTATATACTCATGCATTTTACCTGTAAGAGGATTTGTCCTCACACATTGCGGACAAGCTGCATTGCACATGTTTGTAATGTCGTAATGAACTTCTCTTACTTTAAACATTTTATATATTCCTGCACTTCGTATTTGTTAATTATATACTCTATTTTTGGTTTTGTATATGGTAATTTTTTTACAAATCCTTCTTTATTGATCTCACCTAAATCTTCATAAACAACTGTTTCTACTATGTTTGCAAATTTTAAAAACCATTTTTCGGCAACTAGATAATTTTGAAATAACTCCATATGTTCAGTTGTAACTTTAATATTTTCTGGAAATTCTTCAAATAGATTATTGGTGTGATATATTCCACTTTCTCTAGCAATAACAAAACTTAAAAAATGCTCTAACTTATTTTCTCTTCTTACATATACATAGTTTAATTTAGATAACGTTTCTATTACATATGGTTGTTGATAGTTTTTCCAAATAGCATAAGGATGCACCTTAACAATAGATTTAAATTTGCTGTCTATCATTTGGTTTAAAAGATCCATCCTATTAGACATTTCTTTTCTACACTGATTAGGATCCATTTTAATATTTCTGTGTAATCTAGATCCTTGTAAATAGTCATCTATAATATCAAATGTTTTAATATATGCGCCGTCAACATAGTCTTTTACTTTTTTGTTTTCGCCAATAAAAAAGTAATCTCTAAATACATTGCTTATCTCTCCTTGATATTTAGAATTTACATAGTCGTAATTATTCGAAAGTGTTTCAACTAACGACTGTGCAACAACCGTAGTTCCGCTTCTGCTTAATCCTAATATAGCTAAATTATTCTTTGGGTGCAGCATCTAAAACTAAATGTATTCTATCAAAGTCAGAATTTGTATTAACAAATGTATGTGGTTCTTTTACATGTACTTTATATGCATGACCGTCACATGGGATAGATTGTATGCTTTTTTGGTTTTGGAACACAAAAAAAGCAGCATCATTGCTAATAACAGCAAAATGATATCTATGTGTATCACCATCTACATGCATTGTGTAGCAGCGTTTTGCAGGCACCCGTAATATTCTCATTCTACAAACCGGCAATGGAAATTCTTTGTACAACTTTCCTAATATTGTATCTTCGTAGTCTGGATGGAAAACACTAAAATCGCCTTCTTTGTATCCAAATGCAGGATAACTAGGCTCGTTAACATGACCAATTCCTTGATACGGATCGCCAGGTTTAACATCTGGAGTATTTAAAAGGCACAGCTGATTGCTTTTGTCCCAATGATATCTATATAAAAACTCAATAACTGTTTCTTGTAATTCTTTATGATCTACATAATAATCTAATTTTTCAATAGGTAATACCATACTGTTATTCCCAGGGCTCTAAATCTATAGTATCTTTAAAGATATGTTGTATTCGATTATCTTTATTAGACATTTTGTTTCCTAATGTACAATGTTTACGACAAGTATTTAAAATTTTAATTGTATAGTCTATATCTTTTTTATACCATTCATTATTTAAAATCTGTTCAATTGAATAGTAATTAACATTAAAAATCTTAGGATCATAACCTTCCATAATTTTTTGAAACTCATTAGTTCCTGATTTACTATCAGGATTAAATCTATTACCGTGCCAGCAACAAGGTAATAGATATCCTTGGAAATCTATAAAAATTAGTTTGCGAGCGTTATACTTACAAGATATAGGAAACAATGTAGGTGTTAACTGCTGTGTCTCTCCTAATATCTGTCTCTCCTGTCGTTCAACTCCTTTGTGTACATACTTGGTACTAGGCTTTAATGTGTAATGCTCACCGTTGTTAATAGGATTAAATCTAGGATTCTTTTTAAGAATAAATTCAGCAAAGCCTAATCGTTGTGCCATTTTAGCAGCATCTTCAACTTGATGTTCGTTGTGTTTAAAAGGTAACCATTCCCATATTGCTGTGCCGCCTGCGTCAATAAATGCTTTTGCATTATGCATAATTTTTTGAAAATTGCTGTTAACTCTATATAAATGATTTGTATCATCGAGCCCGTCAATACTAAAAACTACTTGTCCTCGATCATTAGATAATTTGTCTGCAAGTTCTGTCCAAAACTCTTTAGTCCTTGCACTGCCATTTGTATAAATTTTAATAAAATCTACACCGCTTTGTGTTATAATATCTATTGCTTCAAGTGCATGTGGATATGCAACAAAGTCTCCATAGTTGCCACATAGATGAACATATTGTATTTTATTACCCATTTCGTCGAAAATCTTTTGAACTGTGTCTAGTGACATGTTTTCTAACGGAAGGTCTGGATTAACTGCGCCATCTTTAACTCTTGCACATTGCGGACACAATAAATTACATCTACTAGTAAATTCTAAATGAATGCCATATAGTGATTCGTAATCATACATTAATAATTTTCCTTTGCACTAAAGTTTTCATCCTGTAGCAAAATGTCAATTTCATCTAGTTTTTTTCTATAGTCAGTGTATTGTTTATAATTTTCGCCAAGTACTAATTCATTAGTTGTTCTTAAATGGAAATCAACATCTTTCCATTCTTCTTGCGTTAATTCAGATCTAAATAAATTTATAAACCTATAAAAATATACATTTTCATTTTTTTCTAAATTACTAAAAAACCATTTCTCCATTACATCATGTATTAGTCGTTTAAGTTCTATCTTAATCGGTAACGGAGTATAAACAATCTTAACATCTATGCCATCATATGTACTTTGTTCAAAATCAATATACCCAAAATCATCAGATAATCTATAAAGAAACATTACTTCTTTAATAAATTTAACTTTAGCATCTTCTTTTATATGCGAAAGTTTCTTAGGAAGAGTATTTTGCAATTCTTCTATTTTATAAGGTTTAGGAAATCGAATCATAACCACCCTGCGTAACTATTTCATGCAAACTATTAACAGTAACAATCTGGCTCTTAATAACATATCCTAATTCTTCACAAAGTCTACCTGCTCGCATACGTCTTTTAACTCTTTCATGGTATGTTAATGTATCATTTGTTTTGCTAAACCAATTGCCTGTATTGTCATATGCTATACTCCAATGATCGGCGTTGTCGGCAATAGGAGTATTAGGTAGAACTACCATAGTTTTTCCTAACACAATTCCCCAAATTATTCCACTATCACTATAACGCTTGTAGTCTTTTATCATATCAAGTGTAGCTTGAAAGTCTTCTTCTGTTTCAGTCGGATATCCTATTAACATAAGCAAGTTAATTCGTATGCCATACTTTTGCAACATTTGCATCATATAGTCGTGGTCGTCTCTAGTAGTTCCTTTGCGCATGTCAGCTAACACTCGATCACTGCCCGACTCCATTCCTACACTAATATTATAAACGCCAGCTGCTTGCATCTTTGCATAGTACTCTTCTGGAAATCTATTTATTGGTCTAGCAATAAACTGACCGCCGAACATTAATTCATCAGGCAATAATCCTTGCTCTTTGTAATCAATTATAGTATCTAATAGTTTTACAAATTCTTTCATATTACCATTAATTAAACTGTCAGTAAAATAAAAGTCTGTAGTATTATATTTTTTATATCCGTCTAATATTTCAGCAGCGATATTGTCACCTGATCGATATCTAAATTTTTTCCATAAACTATTAATATCACAGAATGTACAAGCTCTTACACAGCCTCTACTACCTGTAATGTAAACCATATTTTCTTTTCCGGGATATAAACTTAAATCAAAGTCATCGTACATTGGAAATGCTAAACTATTAAGATCATTTATTTGCGGAGTAAGTTTAGACTCCTTGCCGTCTTTTAATAGATCAATGATTGCCAATTCACCTTCGCCGCTAATATATGTAGTAATTAAATTTTCGTTAACAAGGAATTCGCCAAAGTTGCTATTTCCGCCGAGACCAAAACTACTTAGTCCCATGCCGCCTGCAATAACTTTTTGATCAGGTTTTATCTCTTTTAATAGTGCAAGAAAATTAACTGTACTAATAACACTATTAACACTGAATACACTTATTCCAATCCATTCAGGTTTGTGTTCTAAGATTTTTTTAATTTCTGTTTCTAAAAAGTTGCTATATTCATTATAACATTTTAGTTCTTTTTTACGCTTTTGTACAATGTTAATAAAGTTTATTTTTCTGCTGCCGGCACCGTCTAGACTTGTTCCAGTATATCGCAAATCAGTTTGAAAATAATTATCTAATTCCAACCAAGTGTCAAATCCCACTGAATGGTATAAGTTAATATTTGTATCAAAACATTTTGCAGTATATCCGCCTGCCACAACACTGCCTTTAATAGATGCTATACCCATCGGAGGTGCATCAATATTTAATCTAGGTATTGCTACTAAGGCTATATCTATCAAGTAATTTTCCTCTTTGGAATCTTTGAGTCGGCACTACTTACGCAGCTTTTAGTTATACAAGTCTTAGGTGCTTTAAACAACTGAAACCCTGTTTCGATATTACCAAGGGGCACATCGTGACAAGAATAACTTCGTTTTACTGAACCGTCAGGCTCTCGTATAATAATGCCACTATATCCTGCGTTACAATTCCATCCTTCAAAGTTATTAAAATTAAAGGCATTAAACCGTTCTGCTTGGTCTATATAATACTTATCGCCTTTCGAATCTTCTAATTCTACTGCCATGTGCCAAGGAACACTTTTGTCGTTTGATCCATGTGTGTTCGGAGGTAAATCAAAGTTTTGTTTTGGACGATTATTCCATTTACGCTTAACTTCGGTATACGCCATTTGTGGCATGCCATTGTATAACTTTTTTAAGTCTTCTGGTTTATACCCATCTACTACCCGACTTGCTGTAGGGTCGCTTTGCGGTTTTAGCGTTACATTTATACCTTGATTATGAAAGAACAATGCGTTCTCCCAATCTCTTTCAAACCAGTCTGGTACCATTACCATATTAATTGTAACTTGTACATCGTGTTCTTGACAGAAGATTAATTTGTCTGCAAAGTCTTGCATTTTCTCAATACTGTTTACATGTTCTGTATGCAAACTTGCTGTAATACTTGCCCGGTGGAATGGTTTAACTGCTTCGACATATTCTTCGTGCCACTTCATATTGCGAGACATGTTTGTTGTCATGTGTACACTAGTATAATTAGTGCTACCTACATCATCAGCAAGATGTTTTAGTATGTCAAGGTAGCCTGGATGAAAGGTAGGCTCACCACCACTTAAACTAAAATGGAAACTGTTAAATCCGTTTCCGCGAGCTTGTCTTTTTATTTCATCTATTGTTTTTAAACATAGTTCGGTAGGACGGTGGTCTTTACGATCACTGCGGGCATAAGGCCAACAGTAGGAGCATTTGTAGTTACAGAAGCGGCCAAGTAACCAGCTAATAGTAAATAAGTCACGGTACAACAAAGTACGCTGACCAACACTAACGATATCGTCGAAGGGTATCTTTGAAAAATCATAATTACTCCATTTTAAATCTTCAGTCATACCATTTCTCATCTTGCATAGGATCTATACTTATTTCATTTATATTAACATATGTCGGCTGGTCAATTACCCATTTTATATACTCAGCGGCTTCGTTTATGTTTAAACATTTTCGGTTAGGATGTTTTTCTTGATTGTTTGATAATGTGCCAAAGCTAACATAACTAATTTTAGGATACTGATCCCATACTCCGCCTAAAGAAAGTGTATTTGAATAGTCTCGTAATGCTTTCTTTTCTGCATTATATCGCCAAGGTTTGCCGTTCTTAACACGATCAGTTGTACTACCAATACAAATTATATGAGGACTATGATTATGCTTAACACACTTTTTGTAAATCGCGTCTAGCAAGTTGGTTTGTTCAAATCTCCAAAGTGCTGAACAATTTATAATAACATCATGGTCTAGACAAAGGTCTGCAACTCTTTCTTGATCCTGGATTTTTGTTAATTCAAAATCAGTACTCCTGCTACAAAATACTGCGCTAGGATATATTGTAAACAATTCTCCTGCTAGGCCAGTATCTTTATTTCCTGTTATAATCAATTTTAAAAAATCTCCATTTTAAATATTCAGTCATTGTAACCTTTATAAATATTGTATGAAATACATAATAAAAACTCCGGGACGAACAGGCAGTCATATTATAACATCTTACTTACGTAATAATAACATAGATTGTAAGCATTGTCAAGAACTATGGATACCAAATGACCCTTCTAACTGGATATTTATTAACAATAAAAGGCGTAATTGGTGGAATATGGCTTGTAGCAGAGTTATAACAAGTTACACAAAAGAATATGGCCCGTATACTTCTCGAAACATAAAAGTAGAAACAGATATTGAATCCCTAATCGATAGTGCAGGATATGCTAAAAATTGGTATGACACTTTTGACATGCAAAGTAAACAATTTCAATGGCATAAAGTTGTGACAATATATTACGAAGATATGCTTGAAAACATTAATGTTCTTACTGCTATAGGAGAGTGGGATACTAATCTAGCACTAACACAAAAAATGTCAAGCCCGTATACATTCAAAGACACAATTGTTGATTATAATAAATTAAAATTACAGTTTTTAGAATGGCAGTATAACATAGGACTACTAGATGAGTAGACTTATAGCTTTTGGATGTAGCTTTACAAGAGGCACTGCCCTTGACGATGTATGGGACTTTAAAAATAAATGCAGTATATTTCCTCAACCTAGTAAGTACGCCTGGCCGCAATTACTAGCTGACAAATTAGGATTAGAGTGTATAAATTTAGGCAAAGGTGGATATAGTAACAAGGCAATTTGGCATACTATTATAAACTTTGATTTAAAACCTAGTGATATTGTTTTTATGCACTGGAGTTATTTAGATAGATATCATTATTACGAAACTAACGATAACGGTATTATAGTTGATCACAAAGGCAATACTGCTAGAGACAAGGCATTTTTTAAGCACTTACATAGTGACTATGACATGTTAAATGATTTGTATATGCGTATCAATCATATTGATAGCTTATTGTATGGAAAAAAGCGTTATCATTTACAAATAGATCCTACTGTTGCGCCTACCTGGAATAAAACAGAAATATTAAATATCCGCCTTAATGATTATAAAAACAAATATCCGCAGGCTAACGATAAGAGTCATCCAGGAGTGTTAGCGCATAAAGAGTTTGCTACTGCTTTACTGCAAAATTTAAAGAATTAACAATTCCGTTCGGTTTGTGTTCTCTGTGATCGCCTTTAACTGTTATACCTTTTCCGATACATAAGAAAAGAAATGGCTCGTACTTCCACCCTTCTGGCAATTCTTCAGATGTTTCTACATTAATTTGTTCAAGTGCCTTAGGGTTATATGCTTTTAAACAGCAACTATTTAATCCCATTTCCTCTACTGTACAAATTGTGTTCCACATATTCATTCCAATTGCAATAAAAGTAGAATCTTTGCCAGTTTTAAATTCATGGTGTTGCCACGGTTTAAATGACCCGTCTATACGAACAGGAATACTATAAGCCAATACAACTGGTGCTGCAAATTGATGATTAAAACATATACCTTCTTTATACCATTCGTCTATACTTTTTGCAAGCCAGTCTTTTTCAAATGCATCTTGAGTTTCTTGAGTACAATTAGCATAGGCGCTATGCATGTATGGATACATTGCATCTTTTACGTCTTGTGGTAACTGATCAACTCTATAATGAAAATTGTTTCCTAAGCTTGGCGTAATGCCGTTAGCAGCATCGAGTATCTTTTGAATTGTCGTAGTATCAACTTCTTCTTTAGAAAATTTACTATAACTTGATCTATTAATTGTTAAATTCTGTAAGAGAGTTTGAGTTGATTCATGCATAGACATTGTTATTCCTCTACTTGTTGATTATATTTATTATAAAGTGTTTCGACTACCTTTTCATGATACACATGATTATAATGCGACCCGCATCGTGCTATATATTTGTTATTGTTTGAGTCAGGAATAATATTATCTATATTAAATTCAATTACAGGACATATATTTTTCCATTGACTATATAGTGTTTCAGTAATACTGCTGTCTAAAAAATCAACATACTGAGCGTCTTTAAAATAATGTTCGTATCCTTTATCATTAGCATTAACTATATTTAAAGTATCATCTTTAAAAGTAAACCATCGAGCAGAATAGGTATGTTGATAGAATACGCCTTTGGGAGTTATTCCTGCATTAATTAATTTAGCACTATTGGCCATACTAAAATAGTTATTGCCGCCCGGAATGCCTAAGTTTACACAGTATGTGCTTAGTCGGTCTTGCATAAGTTTTGGAATTGTTTCATCAATTGCAACTCCTACTCCGTATGTATGACTGCAACCTAAAAATATATAACTATTATTCCAGTCTATGTCAATCCATTCTTGTTCTCTATAACCTTGACTATTTAGTGTATATGTAAATTGCCTATGCGTTTGCTCAATATAAAAATCTGTATCATAGGCGCCTCGACGTGTCCAGGTTGCTGGCCATCTGTCAGGCATATCGTTTTCGGTGTAGTTAACAGTTTTTGGATATCCTGATCTATGAAATCGTGTGTCAAGTAGTTTCATACTTTTCTAATTCCATTTCTTTAAAACTGTGTTGCCAACTTACATTACGAGCTGCATCAAGGTCATTTAAGTAATTCATAAAAGTTTTACCTTCAGTTTTCCATAAGTCTTTTTCTAACATATGATTAACATAAAAAGGCACTTTGTCGGAATATTCTCCAAAGTCATAATTATTAATGCGTTCTTCTACAATTTGTTTAGTTTCATATGGCAAAACTTGTGCGCTCATGTGTACAGGCCATTCAACATGATTAGCAAATATAAATTTAATATTTGGAAAGTGTTTACGCATATAATCAAAAGTATCCACTAGATAAAACATACTAACGTTACTACAAGTCCATTGTACGCCTATATCTAAGTGCTTGTTGTTCTTAGCGTACTTCTCCATAAGTTCTAACTTTTTAACAAAACTGTCCCATTTAATAGGAAATCTAAAATATTCTCCCGGCTCTTGTATAGCATCTAAACTTAATCGAATAACAACTTCTTTAAAACTCATAAGTTGATCAAATATTTTATCTGTAAGTAATGTGCCGTTACTTACATATGTAAGTGTAATGTCCTTAGCAGTATCAGTAAATGCTATTTCTTTAATAAACTTGTTGTGTTGTTTATTAGCAAAAGGTTCTCCGCCCAAGAAATTGAAGCGTTTTGTGTGTTGCAAATTTTCTTTAATATTGTCCCAGATAAAACTGTCTTGTTCGATCCATTTATTATCAATATTATAAAACTCTGTGTTAGGATACTTGTCTAACATAGCTTTGTCTTCATTCCATTTACTACTAGCACCAGTGCCGCAATGAATGCACTTCAAGTTACAAATAGTACCAACACGAATATCTATATTGCTAGGATAATAAGGCACACTACCGTCAGTGGCTGTTTGTTCTATAAGATGTGCATTAGTGTCGTAGTGATATTCATTTTCTTCTAAGCGTTTGCTGCTGCCATTAAGTTCTTCAACATACTTACAGCGTTTGCAATTTTCAGGCCATTCACCTTTTAAAAAGTCTTTGCGTATAGATTTAAAATAGTCATTGTTCCATTCGTCACTAATAGTACTACCCTTTAGTTTTACTTGCGCTGCTTTTACTGTAGTCTGATCAGCATAGCCACAAGTGCGTGGCCTGCCAAAAGTATTAGTACTAAAGTTAATCCAAGGAAGTATACAGGGTTTCATTTTATAACCTCTTTAACAAGATATTCAGCAAATAATTTATGAGCATCATAATGATAATGTCCGCCCGGGTATTGACCAATTTTATGCGTTTCGCACATCAGATGTAAACTAATATTGTTAGACTTGTAAACATCCAACGGCATTTGGTCAGACGTCTCGCAATAGATATCTATAGTATATGCAACTTCTTTAATTTCATCTACTACAAATTTATAAAACTGGCTCAGTATAAATGGGCTAGGGAATCGTCTATACTGCCAGGCACTTTTAATATCTACCAATCGTTCACTAGTGTCATTAATACTTTGATATCTAAAAACCGGCGGTAATTCAAATAATATAATATCACTATTTTTAAACTTATGTTTATTTTTAAGAAACATTTTATAAGAATAATCTATACCTGTACCGTTTTCTGCAAAGGTTTTTAATTCTGTATTTTTTAATTTTGCAACAATAGCCGGATACGATAAATTAGGATCACGGATATCATCAAAGTCCCATTTTTTTAAAAGCCTTTTTACAGTTTTTGCAGAGCTACAGTTAAAGTATTCATTGTAATCTTTGAAACCAAAACGATTATAAAACTTACTTAAATCATTTTGTGTGAATCCTAGTTGCATTTCAGCACCTGCTGCATGAGAACATCCAAAACTCCAAACTGTCATACAAGTCTTCCAAACGCATATGATCTTTCTAAACAAAACCAACATTTACCACAATGACTATATTCTTGATAGCCGTCTACAATATCGAGTTTTATTTTTTGTGTTTGCTTATGCTCTTCACAACTGTAAGTTAACGGCAATAGTTCATCTGTAACACCCATTCTCTGATATAATGCAGCAGTACCATCTCGTTTATCTTTTTGTACAAACGGTAAAACACCTAAAAACGGTTCATTACAATTTTGTTGAGGTGGTGATGCACCATACCCTATTGTTTGTTTTGTTAAATTATTATTCCTATCTGGATCTGCACTTTCTCTGCATAAATTAAACGCTTCCCAATATGATTCCATCTTCATTCCTTTATTATTCCAAGCTTTTGCCATATTGCGCAGAGATGGATTTTGTGTTAGTCCGCCATAGTAAATATTTACTGTTTTAGTGTTTATTAATTTTGCCAAATTTATTTCTTGGGCTGCTTCATAATCTGGAACTGTCCACGGAAGTGACAGATAATTTATTAAATGTTCTTTTGGTCGTATACCTGTTTTTTCTGCTGTGTAGTTTATAACTTTTTTAGCATAGTGACTATACCAATCTTTAGTTTCTACATCTAACGTTACAACATATAACGGCACATCAATGCCAAGTTCTTGCATTTCTTTACATAAGGTATAATATATAATACTGCTATCTGCACCTCCGGAAAGTTTTACAGCTAATCCAAATACTGGTTCGTCAAAGTTTTTGGTATAAGCTTCTGAAATATATTTTTTCGGTTCCCAAAATACCTTATCATATTTACTCATGCATTTCTCCTGTTCACAATAATACTTATCTGTATATATAAGGTATAAGTATAGATATGAGAGACAATGTTAATAGAGAATATACCAAAGAATGGCTACAAAAAGATAGGCCTCAACCTATGTACAGCAGCGACATAAACAAATTTTACGATAATTTTTATCAACACAATCCTGTACATACGCCAGACTTAGATCAACAGTTTAAGGATACATTTGTGCAATGGTTAACCAATCACAAGTACAGTACGTTTAGTGGGCTAGAGGCATTTCCCCACCTTGACATTATAAACGGATGCACGCAATACATAGACGACTTGTATCAACGCTGCGGTACGCTACAAACATTTAAAGATGATTATAAGTATCACTGGCGTCTAAATAATAACATTGAATATGCTACAGTAGACACACTTGATCCCAACAAAGAATTACTTATAGCAATGCCGTTTCCATTCTATGGCGATGTGCATCCTGACATGACTCAAATACTAGATCGTTGTAGCGAACAAAATATACCAGTACACATTGACGGCGCCTGGTTAAGTTGTATAAGAGATATAGAGTTCGACTTTGACCATCCTGCTATACAAACTGTGGGTATTAGTTTAAGTAAAGGAGGGATGGGCGGCAATCGTATTGGACTACGCTTTGCTCGTAACACCCCTGAAGGCGCAGTAACTATAATGAATGACTTTAACATGAATAGTCAAGCAACTGTTAGTATGGGTATTAAGTTTATGGAAGAACTTGGGCCGGAATACTTTTGGACCAAGTACGAAAAAGATTATGCTAAAGTTTGTACAGATTTTAATTTACAGCCTACTAAAGCGATACATCTTGCTAGTAAAGACGGTAGACCGGTTGGTGTTAGACCTTTATTAAGATGTCTTCAAAAATAGGATCGAGTTCATAAATGCTAGTACCTCGAATTTTATCTAAAAATGTAGTGCGTTTTTTAAATAGTCTAACAGAATTAGGATTATAAGGATATTTTTTAAAATGTTTTATTGCCATATCAGCCGTAGGGTGGTTTAATTTTTCTAGATATTTAATTTTATCTGCTTTAATATGATCCGGAATGCAATCTAGTTTTCCTGCTACTCCATACATCGGAGTCATATTAATAGAATCTGTAGGAAATTGTAAGAAATATTCTATCCAGTCTTCTATAATTGCAAAACTAGTTGTTTGTACAACCATTTGAATATCATAATCTTCTGCTATATCGATTATCTTAGGAATATTTTTTTCTATCTTATGCCATTCAGCACCGGTTCTTATATATTCATATGCCTTGCCAGCAGCATCAATACTTAAATTAACATGTATATGGCTGAACTTTTCTGCTCTACTCATCCACGGTTTATTTATACTAGTGCAATTTGTAGTATAATTTAATTTTACTTCTTCAGTCTTCTCTGCATCAATTAAATAATCTAGTATAGGAAAAACTTTTTTGTTTATAGTCGGTTCGCCACCTAATATAGCAATCTCTTTTAAATTAGATAAATCAAAATCTAAAATATCGTCTGCGTCTCTTAATGGAATAGGTTTTTTAATTTTTGTATTAAAATGTAACTTAGACGCCGTCTGTTGTACTTCCGGAGTAATGTATTCTTCTTCAATTAAACTAGAACTACCAGGTCCGCACATACGGCATTTTAAATTACATAAATTGTCTGGGCGATAATCTATCTTGCCTAATTTTTTTACAGTATATCGTCCGGCGTCAACATCTCTTTTAATATAGCCACGAGTTGAGTTATCGCCAAGGGCTTCGGTTTCGATACACTCGACACAGTTTTTTGAAATTATATCTGTGTCATTGGTCTTCATAGCAGTTTTTATTTTAGATAGATATTTGCTATTATGATAATCTTTAACACTTCCTGTAAAGGCTGGGCCTTTCCATTCACAGCAAGGTGTTATTCCTTGTGTACCTTGGTATTGTACAGTTGTCCAGGCTGCATAACAAAATGGCTTACTCATATATAATATTTTCTTTTATTAGGGCTGTTTTATACGGAGTCAATAGATAGGGAAATGTTTCTCCATTTAAGCATGTGTATTTCTGTTCACTCTCAGTGTCTCTTATTCCTTTTCCAATACACATAGCAACTACTGGCCAACTGTTATCCGAACTTGTAGAGAAATTCCATCTATTTTTACAGATTTCAATCCACTGTGATGTAACACCTTTTTTCAATTTTTCTGTTGTACACCCAATATAACTAAAATCATATCCTGCGTTTAATGTTTCATTTAACAATGCGCCGCCATGAATACCGATTGCTGTGAGTTTACTCTCCCATTGATATGAATTTTTATCTAACATACTGGTAGTATCTTTAGGATGAGGCATTGCTAGATAAATTATTGGACAAGTTACAATTGCTGCTTCGTGAAACTTCGTTTTATTATTTAAAAAAAAGTTCTTAAATAAAAATTCTTTTATTTCTAGGTCACTAGGCAACAACTTTAGTATTGAAAATCGGTTGTGGCCGCTACATTGTAACGGGCAATTTTGTAATATTGTTTCTGCTTTACTTTGGAAGCTAGTTGGTATAACAAAATTATTGTCGTATACTTTATAGTTTCGTCTATTATCCCACTGACTTACTGGTTCGTTGTATCCATTTTCAATATGATATTTTAGTAACTCAATACAATTACAAACAATGTCTTTACTTTCGTTTGAAATATTGTTAGTATCAAACAGATCATAAATTTTATCTTTTAGTATGTCATATGCATATAATTCTGCATGGATATATTTTAATCTTAAAGTGCCGCCTAAGTAAAACATTTTTATTACATGATCAATTGCAGTAGTATCATTCGATTGAATACATGTTGAAATTGCCTGTAAGATATAACTCATATCTCTTATGCACTTTTTAAATTCAGTAGTACGGTCAGGAAATTTTTCCTGAACACTATTTTTAGTACTTTTTGATAGTCGTTTTATATTTTTTCGTAAAATTGTAACTGCATGCCAATCCATTATATATTCTCTAGTTCCCAGCCTATTATATCCCAAGTGTTACATTTTCTATATGTATCAGTCATTTCTACATGAGATGTTAGCATTTTTATATGTGAAGGAGAATCAGCATTTTCGATCATAGTATACAACTCTATTATTTGCTCTTGCTCTTCATCTGAATACTTAGTCAAATCAATTTCTTTTATACGGGTTGCTGCTTGCTGTCTTACATCAATAGGAGTATTATCTAACTTGTACCAAGGTGCTCCGTTGAGCCAACTAAACCCAACTTTGAATCTATCTTGGAATTCTGTATACTCCTTAAAAAATTCAATACTATCAGCTAAGTTAAGTATGTTTAAATTATGTGGCACAATAGCAAACTCGCAAGTTATCCACGGATATTTTTTTAGTATATCAATTTTTTCTAATGTGTCATTCCATTTTAGTGGCCAACGCAAATATTCGTAAAATTCTTTACCACTGCCGTCGATACTGTAATTAATGTGCAAGTGGTCAAATGCCTCTAATTTCTGTATTTGTTTTTCTGTGAAACTGCCATTAGTAGTAATATTAAGTCCGGGAAGGTCTTTACCGCTTGCTATTAATGCATCAATCATTCTATCAAAATGTACATTAATAAATGGCTCGCCTCCTGATATTTCTAACTTACGAATAGTGTCAGATCTGTCAACAATATCATTGACAATATTTCTATACCAGGTCTTTGTTTTAGTCCAATCATGTTTTTTAGTCATTAATTTATATAAATTTGGATCATTTACACTGTTAGTCATTGCTTTATATTGTTTTTCAATTAAGCTGCTTCGGCTAACATTACAGATACGACAAGCAGTGTTGCACTGATTGCCAAATGTAATCATAATGTGTTCTACACCCTTATCAGGCTTGCCTTCGTAATAAGCATTACGTTTTTGACGCATGCTTTTTGCGCCCTTGTCTTCTTGTTTCCAACAAAAATTACATCCGCTTACTCTTTCACCTGAATCCAATTTTTGTTTTAATTCTGCTAACCAATCACTATTAAGATAATCTTCAAAATTTTCTGTATCTAGACGGTCGCCTACATACTGGCAACAAGGTCCTAAGTTTCCTTTACTGTCAAAATGTATCTGCTTATATGGTTCACTACAACTAGTCATTTATTTTCCTACCGTAACTAAATAATTTTGTGGTATTCCTGCAATTTCAAAATCGTCCCAAGGATACGCATTCTTAAAATATTTGTTAATTACTTTATTATGTTTCCAAAGATTATCAATAATTTGAGTGCTATCAAAATCTCTCCTACAAAATGCCATTCTTTCGCGGCCTGCCCAAAAAACTTTTAATTCTCCTGAATATATAAATTCAGCAATAATTAACAATCTGCAAATAGCTTGATTCGGAGTACAATCATCTAGCACAATAAGTAAATTATCACTGCCGTGTTGTATTAGATATTTAAATATACCTCTCATATTATTGGTATTACAATCTATTCTAGCATAATCTATAATATCAGTAATTTCATGTTTTATATCATCATAGTCAGTGTCATAAATTTTAAAATCCATACTGTTATTAGTAAATCTTTTTAAATTAGCTGCTAAGTGATTAAGATCTTTAGGATATTTTTCAGCTCTCTTATACCGATCACTTTGCTCAAAATTTTCAGTAAGATAAAATTTTAATCCATTTATAGAATTATGTATCCAAGCAGGCCAGGCACCTTGGGCAGTGCCCAATTCTAAAATATTTTTACATCCTACTTCTTTAATAATTTCTCTTTCGACGACTGCATCTTCACATTCAGTCATTATAAGTTTAAATTCAGGATTTCTTTCATATAAAATTTTTTCTAAATCATAGATGTTGCTCACGCAGCCATTCCTCTTTTAGATCCTCGTCTAGTTCTTTATAGAACATCATAAGAAGTCCCATTTTACTATTCCACATTTTTTTGTTTTTATCTTTAGAACCTTCGTTTGTAGCATGTAACTGTACAGCATCAAAGACCATCGGTGAGCCTGGGGTCCAATCAAACACATTCTCTGCACTTAACCCCTGCACTCTCCGATAAGGAGTATTTAGATAACGTTTATGAAACTCTTTATCAAACGGTATTGCGTTGTTCTCTCTCGGAATCTCGGCGCCGTTTCTGTCATAAAATTGTATGTCAGTATAGTCTGTGACTATTTCATAAATGCTTGCAATACCAGGGGTTTGATTGCCACCATTATAAACCTTGGCCCAACCAATATCACGCTGTTCAAAGAAAACAATCTGTCCTCCGTCAAACTCGTCATCGTTAACGCCCATCCACAATGGTAGTATAAAGTTTTTCCAAGTTGTGAATACACGCTGTTTGTCATTTAAAGGAACACTTTCTAACATTCCTCTGTAGCCTTTTTCACGCATTGCATCCATATGCAATCCGTATTGCTGAGGTGTTATAAAATAATTTCCGCCGATGGCACATGTATCAGCAGCAACTTCTCCTACACATTCTAATATTTTATCTTTGTATCTATCGTAGACTTTGGTCATGTCTGTATCAATAATTACTGTTCCGTTTTTATTTAATCTTGGAACACTGTCGTCTGTGAAGGCATTTTTCCATACCCAGTCGAGTTCTTCTTTTGAAAATATGTTGTCTAAGCATTTAGATTCGCTGCTATGCCTCCTTACATTTTCAATTGCAATTGGGTGATCCATTGGTAATAGATAAAATCCTGGTTCATCATGTTTCATTATCTTTAACCTTTCTTAATAATTCTTTATTTACTACAAACTTGTGTAAGGCAGGAAGTGCCTCTTTTAAATGTAGTCCAGTTACCTTATCTATATTTAAATTAAAATCTGTAAACTTACCGAACATGTGGTTCTGTTCAATACTTGCATAATATTTTTGGTTGTAGTCATCTTTTATTTGCTCTAAGTATTCTTCAGGTAATACATGCACACTGAGAAACTCAGGTACAACTAGCAGGCTACTATAATGATCAAATCCTAGACTCTTAGCATATTGTTTAACATTTTTCATATCATGTAAATTATACGCTTGTACTGTGCTGTATATAGCTAAATTAATATTTGTATTAGCAGCATATGCCGCCCATTGCTTAGTAACCTTATCAATTGTATTCCATGTTTTGCCGTGTCTTATATAATCATTTACAATACCTATACCATCAATACTAAGTTCTATTGTTACTTTTTTAAACTTCTCTAATGTAGGTAACCACTTTTCTGGAAACAATGTACAGTTAGTATTGCATTCTAATTCAATATGTTCGATTACATTATGATATTCTAAATATTCAAACAGTTGTTTTGTTTCAGGTGTAATAAATGGCTCACCGCCAAGGTATTTAATTTTCTTTAATTTATGTAAGTTAACATCAGCAAATATACTAGGTACATCAATCTTAGGTTGCACAACAGTATGATGGAACTGTTTAAGATTTGAATTTTTTTCTACTAATTTATTCCACAATGTACTATATGTAGGGGCGCACATTTTACATGCTAAATTGCATTTATTACTTAAACTAAGTTCAATATATTCTAAATCTTTTGTGCCGGAAAACTCTTTGTTAAGGACCTGGCGTAAACTAGTGTGTCCGCGGTCTTCTTCTTTCATGCATTTTTTACACCCTTCATCCCATCCAGTGGCCATGTTGTTGACAACTCCTTGGTAGAAATCACTTTGTTTATAATCTGTAAAACTAGTTTTTGTTATATCAACATGTGGGAAATTATTAAAGCGGCAACAAGGGCGCCAGCTGCCTGCCACAGTTATACACATATGGTTGTTAAAGGCATTACATTTTGGCATTTATTATCTCTTTTACATTTTCATCAACATAATTTGCTACCCATTGCAACCCTGTTCGGCCAAAGTGAGTTCCTGCTTCCCACCATTCTCTACATTTTTCTCTAGTAAGTATATCTTCTACACAAGGTATATCTGTTATGTTTCTATCTGCACCTTCTGTCTGTAAAAAACAAAAATCGGTATTATGTTTAATATAATCAAGCGATAATTCCCACTCTAAATCCATAGTTTCAACATTTGTATTACTATAATACTGCTTTGCAAAATCTATACTTTTTTGTTTATTATTCATATTAGGCTTTTGTGTGGCAAGAGGTGGCGTTAAGCATTGGACAGATTGAAAGATTCCATGGTAATATTGTTTTAAATTAGGCGCAGCAGGTTCTAAGTAATTAAAAAAATCTGTTTTAGGCTCCCAATAGGTTAATCTTTCTGGTCTTGATATTTGAAAAATATATAAATCTGCAGGAGTTGTTTTCTTAACTATATTCATCTGATGAATTTGAAAAGATACACTACTTGCTGCAATTGCATAATTAGTTATTTCTGCATTAGGATATTTTTGGGCGAAGAAATACGGCCAATTAATATATTTTTCTATTTGTCCAACACCGTGTGTCCAACTACAACCAAAAATTGCTATCTTCATGATGCATCTAGCATTCTAGTTTTCATGTCTGCTTCTTTTTTCTGTAACATCCAAGACTTACTTTGTCCAGTAAGTTCTGTAATTAGATCATTTACTTCTTTAAATCGTCTATTACGGGTTGCTAAGTCATTTCCTTTATAACTCCAATCAATTTCGTCGTTGTAATAATCTAAATCGTCTTTTATTTCTTGCCATACTGGCTGTGTGTCATCTAACATAAGTGTGTTGGCAAAACTAAACCAAATTAAAGGAGTTTTGCCATCTTCGGCTTTACTAGATGCCCATCCAAGATCATATATTTTTCTTACTGTGTCTAGGGTTTCCTCATGATCTTCTTCAGTTTCAGTAGGCCATCCTATAATCATCATAAGTGTGCTTGGTATTTTGTATTTTTGTAGCATTTCTAAACAAAACCACATATCTTCGTCAGTAAACTTTTTTTTCATATCATAACGAATTTTTTGTACAAAGCTTTCCATGCCGATTTCAACTTCTTCGCACCCTGCTTCTTTCATCATACGATACCAATCTTCGGGAAATTGTTTCTTGCTACGGATAATCCACTGACTTACCCATTTAAAATTATCGTTATGTTCTGTACGATATTCACTTAACCCTTCTAACAGTGTCTTAAATGCTTTCATGCTACCGTTAATAAGACTATCAGTAAATCGAAATGTTTCTCTATCATATTTTTCACGCACAGCAAATATTTCTTTTGCAATACTTTCTCCTGAACGGTATGTATACTTTGGCCATATTTCGTATACGTTACAAAACGTACAACGCTTGACACATCCTCTACTACCAGTTACATATACAGGTTTATGAAATTTTAATTTATAATATCGACTCCAATTAATATCGTCATAATTAGGTATTTCTACATCGTCAAGACTGAATAATTGAGTACTACTACCATTAATGCCAGGTGCAGTAAAGTTGCCAGCCATTAGATCTAAGATTGCTTGTTCGCCGTCGCCCCAAACATAGTAATCAATCATGCCTTTGTCGAGATACCTTTTTGTACGGCCTGTGACTTCTGCGCCACCCCATACAATTTTAGTATCGGGCATCTCTTGCCGTAATCTAAGGCATAGTGTTGTTGCAATTACTCTACTATAACTACTAAGCATACTCATGCCAATATACTTAGGATTAATATTTTTAAATTCTTCCATCCATCTATCAATGACATACTCGTATTTTAGCAAAAGATCGTTTCTAAAAAAGTCATTATCATCAATGTCTTGCTTAAACACACGATCATTTTCAAAAAAGTATTCTTTGTCGCCGTGTTTTTCAAACTCTCTAAACATATCAATATTTAAATCAAGAACTGTGCAACTATAGCCTGCTTTTTGCAAAGTAGCTTTAAGCACAGCTGGCCCGACTGTAGGTGCGTCTGGATTAATTTTAGGTATAATACAAAGCAGCATATCAATCATTGTTACAAATTCCTTTTATAATTTATTTATCAACCACTTAGCTTGCCAATCACAACCTTCTATATTAAAATGTTCGCCGTGATCAGCAATAAAAGATTCTATTACATTTTCTTTTTTTGCTTCTTCTGCCACAATAGGACAAATATCTAATTTTAAAACATCTTCGTTATGCATAAACA
>ERZ887851.536-NODE-536-length-37223-cov-26.843091_pt1 | contig 37223 bp, 49 predicted proteins | sample MGYA00521100_ERZ887851 | MGnify/ENA primary metagenome ERZ887851 (study PRJEB32303, sample SAMEA104408602) | aquatic metagenome | biome: Brackish water; feature: Pelagic; material: water | place: Baltic Sea | collected 2014-06-06T16:11:00 | depth 11,444 m ... | reverse complement strand
ATATGCTGTCATTATCAATATTCATTGATATTATTTCTGCATCTATCTCAGCTAGTGGTGTTTTCTCTACTAGCATCCCGGTGGTATCATACTGTTGTATCTCATAGTCACCGGTCGAACCCGTTAGTATGTGTATATTCTCGTTACCAGCTCCATGTACTACGTCTATAGCCACAGGCAACCCACTCAATACAATATCTAGATTTGTATTGTAAATATCAGTGCTAGTTGATCCTTTTATTATAATATAAGGAGTAGTGTGCATCAAATTGTAAAATCCGATACCATGGTTAGTGTAATTACCTAAAAACTGCCCACCGAACGGTTTAGTCCAGTCATCTAGTGACAAATTAAACGACACTGTGTAGTCACTATTTTTAGTGTTGTTTAGAGCTACTGTCTCAATATATGTATTGCCATTGAATGTTAAAGCTTCATTAGTATTGATATATGCTGATCTATCTTGCTCGTATACTGGTTCTTGGCCGTTATGTACGAGATGTGTATTCATGCTGTTGATTGTTATGTTGTTCTCTATCGGACCAACTCTATAATACGCATACAAAGCCCCCGGTTCGAACGTCACATCACTCAGTTTATCAAATATATAATCCTGTTGAGCACTTAATGTTGTTACAATATGATTAAATTTAGATTTATATACTACGTATTGTTCTGTGAATTCTAAGGCTTGTTGAGCACTAAAACGCTCTGGGTTGTAATATCTATCAACCCATACAGGAGCCTGTTCTGGTAACTCTACCCACGTCAGTCGGTTAGTTGATGGGTTAACTCCGGTATTAGTCTTTAAGGATTGATATACCTTACTCTTGAAACTTACTAGTATATCTTTATCATATTTCGCAGAGGAATCCCATGGTGATTCTATTGAGCTTTTCAACCACGTGCATAACCATACACCGGTTTCTTCATCTGTTGGAGCACCGTACGGAGAGTTATACTTATAATCCGCTGCCTTCTTGAAGAGCTTATCTGAAACTATAGGTGAGTCTCCTCCAATTGCTCCTGCCTCAATCAACCCGCTGTCGTTTATGTTGATCTTTTCATACGGGTACATGCCCTGAGGCGCATGAAAATATGTGATCTTGTCAACTGGTATGTTGATATCAGTTGAATAGCTATTATAACCGAAGTGTATATCACTCAATCCTTTTATCTGATTGGTACCGGTGAAGATTCGATCATACTCTCTATGATCACATTCTATGTAATTAGGAAATGGATTACCTCTATTAGATTCATAACTTGATGTTAATTGATTCTTGAGCTGCATTAAATCCATATTCATACCTGTACCAGTTATGGAAGCATATTGATTACTAAATACATAGTTACTAAATATGTTCTCATAACTCTTACTCTCATTTATCTCAAGATTATTCTGATCACCGCTAGTCTTATAACTAACCCAGTTGTTTGGTATTGTCAATTTGCTTGCTGTCTTCTTGTAGGGTATGGTCCTTATGATTGCTGAAAATGGAAAATTAGGCTGACTGGCATCTGGTAACATAGGTATTATATTGGTTCCATCACTGCTTACATACTTTTTTATACCGTCAAAATACTTTAGTAATATCAACTCCCCGGTTTGGTTATTTAAAATATAATTAAACTTTTGATCATCACTTGGTGTATCTAATGGTGCGGTCTCTAGCGTCACGTCACCACTATTTGTCATCGTGAGATATACATTAGCGTAATTGTCGTTATGACTGACAGTTAGAGTTTCACGATCAATTAAATTTACACTAAAATATAAACCATTATCATCTGTAGGATCTTGATCATAATAAAAGCTCGTATAATTGATGTTATTGATTGTTACATTTCCGAATATTATATCTCTTACATCGCTATCATCTGTCCGAGGTAACACTTTGAGATACTTACTACTACCATCAGGAGTAGGAAATGCGTCAAATACAATTGATGTTGTGAATTGTTCCGGGTACTGATTTGTAGTGAGATCAAGTGATACAATATCACCAACTCGAGTCAGATCACTCATCATCATGGTAGTGTAATTGTTGTTAGATATGTCTACGTTGTTGGCTAATGTGTTGTTGAGATTTAGTGATATACCATCTGAACTAGTTACGTTACTGTTATCAAACTTTACTCTATCATCAAACTCATAATTTATATCGAGAGACTTCCAATTATCACCGGATTTAATCTTTACATTTCTCATATTCAATTACTGCCAGTTCATGTAGGCTGTATTCCATTGACCAGATAATTCTTGAACTATTCCTATAGTGGTTGAGTAGTCAGGATACAATGCTATTGTGGCTAATCCATTGTTCCAGTCTACAGAGTAATCAGTCATATACGTATAAGCTGCGTCCCATTGAGCACTTTTCGCTAATACTAAAGATGTTGTGTCACTCCATTCTGCACTTGTTGTTTCAACAATATTACCAACTTCAGCTAAACCTAAGCTGTCAACCTGACCCCAAGCAGCACTGTTTGTGTTGGTGGTTGTGTAGCATGTGTCCCATTCTGCTGACTTGGATTGTACGATTGCTGTTAAGGTTTCTAGTTGAGATATAATATCGAGTAGTTCAGGATAAAAATCTACATTCTCTACACCTAAAACTAAATCTGATATCTTGACCTTGCAAGCACTATCATCATTCTGAACAATTAAAAATCCCTGATTATCAACATTGCTACATGTTGGTAGATCGTTTAAAGTTATATTACTATTACAATCAGTCATTCTAATTATTTATGAAAGGAATATTCCTTTGCCATGAAGTGTTGAATTAAGTGCTGTATCATATCCACCTATATTTTGCACAATCAAGTCATAAGTCACGTTCTTAGGGAGCTCTGGGAGATCAAAGTATATTTTATTGTCGTTGACTATGTTGTAGTTGATAGGTACACCTGAGAAAGATGGGTATATGGATGATAAGTAAGGATCAGTGAATGGTGCAATCTCCATACCACTCAGACTGTTTATATCATTACTCGATAAGTACACCCCGGTTGTTGATGACATGTTGTAACCTAATATTTCATTCTCCTCGTACCTCTCTGTGTCTATGTGAGTTATGAAAGGTGCAGCAGTTAATGGTGGGCCTAGTCCAGATGTGTATGAGCTTTCGGTCAGTTCATCGTAATAAGGTGTGATGAAGGAAAAATCGCTTGTGATCTCCGGTACAGGAGACAAATTAGTCGTGATCTGAAATATATTGTGCACAGGAGCTCTGTGCTTCTTGAATAACCATGTTTTGATAGTGAACGACGTGTCACATGCTAGTCTGTAAGGTGTGGTGCTACTTAATTCATCCGGATAATTCATGCTCAAATTACCATTCCATAGTACCTCTGATCTGATCTCCTGATCTTTGCTACTAAACCCTTCTGGTAATTTCCATGATATCACAATATAAGGATCATTGTAAGGAACAAAATTGCTTATTATTTGCTCAACGTCTGTTTGATATCTAGCCAATATACTCATGTTAACCTCTATGTTAACAGGAACCGGCTGGGGCATGTTGTATGTGGTCTGTGATTTCTCAGTTCTTTCTGCACTTATGTGAGTTTCTTCACTCGCGAAATACGATCCTTCAAGTTTGTTAAACACTCTACTTTCATCTCTACTGACACTCCCAATATTGACCGCAACGACAGGTAAGGTTAAATGCTTGGCTTTGTTAGTTAAATCATGTACAACGCGTTGCTTAGGTGCATATACATATCTCACATGAACCTTCGATCTAACGTCTCTATCCTTGTTATGCCGGCTGATGATGATATTATTAAATGCTCCCACAAATTGGGTCATTATATCCTTGATCTCGAAATAGAATGGTTGTTCTCTCATGTGCTATTATTATTTATCAGTTGACTTCTCATTATCATACTATATTATAATATATGGTACAAAAGTGTGAAACAACGCTACAGTGCTGCCTATCGGCATTTTCGGTACACGAGTGTGAGCAGTGGTTAGCTCAAGAGATAGGATTCAACTTGGCAGAGAGAACTGCTAGAACGAACGTAGCTAAATTAAACACAACTGTTAGACGGCAGGTGAAAAACGGCGGCTTAAAATCCGCATAGCACCGAACTGCGACTATTGTCGGCATATATTAGTGGTTATTTATAACCGGAGTTTATTAGGTCAGGATTCTCCATAAAATTGATATCTCGAAGAGTGCGTCTTTTGTGTAAAACATATCAATACGGATATTATTACCATACTCAATGTAATCTATGTTAGTTCATAGGTGCATTGTGTATGTACCAAATCAGCCGGATAAAATTACTCGCCTTGTCCTTACCCATTACTTATAAGACATTGATAGCGGTAGGTATCGCTATATTATTATATAACTATCGAGTGATAGACGTTTTGGGAGCTTTTTGTGTTTAAATCTTATTGGGTACTAATACCCAAGATTTCTTTTACGTACATGGTCTAAAACCTCTCCGTCACCAACTTCACCGTAACCAGCCTCAATGGCTGCGGTTGCTTCTGCGCTAGCGACAGCCTTGATATTAGCAACGTCTTCAGCTTCCAAGCCAATTTTGCCACCTAGTGGTGAGTAGTTTACATCACCAGTAACTGGAGGGATGTGTGAAAATACGGGTTCTATATGCGCCATGTAATTACTTATTGACTAACGGGTCAATATTTGTAATTATCAGCTTTGTATCATACAGTTTGTTATTACCAATTGGTATCTGCTCTCGGAGCAATTCTTCTTTTTTCGTGTTGCCTCTGCAAAAGTCTTCTAGTTTATATGACAATTTAACAGAGTTGTCACCTTCTATTATATCGTACGGATACGGAGCGTCATATGTTTTGATCACATCCTTGTTTGTTTTGATAGTAAACTTGATATAATAATCATCTATATTGAACAACAACAATCTACCTCTTCTTATGGTTTTGGTACCTATGTTGAATATCACATTCTTTTGTAACATCGGTTCCAACAACTTCATCTTTTTTTGAACAAGATCAGACATTGAAAAAACTCGCTTTCTGTTGAGGTGTCATTGGATGTATTGTGTCTGCAAAATATTGCCAAAACTCCTTACCATCACCACTGATAGGTATAGTGTTTATCACTTCTATATTGTCTCCGCTTATAGCCCTGTAGTCTTGTTTGAATATGTCCCATGCTATAACTAAATTTTTTGCTGTAGGGCTGTACTTGGGAGTACCAGTTGCTGTTTTGTAATGTAGAGTTTGTCTGCCTGTGCTGCTCTGTAAAACAACAGGATTGTTGGTACATAACATTCTACGTGTGGCTGGTGCTCCAGCTTTTGGTCTTCTTCGCTTGAACTTTATTTCGAGTACGTTATTCTCAAGCAACACACGTAGCGTTGATATACCTACCTTCATTCACTATCTGCTTCCTTTGTCTTGCAAATACCAAATATTCTAGCTTCGTTCAAGAAGCAGCTATTTTTAAGCTTACCATGACCATCAATTTCTAAATTACCTACTTGAATGCCCTTGTCGTTAGGAAAACAAACCACACTACCAGGCTTGACATACTCACAATTTGGTCCAGCTAAAATAACCTCACCAATCCTCCATGTGAATGTGGTGGCATTAATTGGTACCCAAACACCATTCTTAAGCAATTCTGATCCGTCGTCATTGCAGTCTAAAAATTTGACTAAAATAATATCATCTAGAACACTAGAAAGTTCGTACCCGAATAGATCAAAATTTTCACTCGTCACGTAATTGTCGAGTTGAATAGTACCCTTGACTTTGTCTCTAAGTTGTGTCTGGGCGTGTTGAAGTTGTGCTGTGTTGGCTGCTGTACTCATAATAAGATTTAATCTCCCTTTGGGAAAGTTCAAGTCTCTTTGCGAGTAATTCAACGTTCTCTAACTCTTTTGGTTTGTCTTCCGGTTTGGCCTTCTTGATATAGTGTATTCTCTTTCTAGACACACGAGGAATTATTGTGTTGATAAACTTGTAGTAGTCTTGTTTGGTTTCAAACACACTCCACAACCAATTGCTTGTGTTGTTGATAACAATAGCTAATGACGGACTGTGCATACTGATCCACCTATTAATCATATAGTTATTGAAAGAACTCTCTTCATCTACATTCTTCAAAAGGTTACCCTTCTTGGTGAAGAGTATGTCATTTAATATATCAAATATTGTCATCGATTATACTTACAAGTTTATCATACAGTCTATCATGCCTACAGTAGTAGTCCCAAAAATCCATTGCACGTTCTCTCATCTGATTATATACTCCTATACTAGTATTATTACATTTGTCGATTAGCAATTCAATTTCGCTCAACTCTCCACGAAAACACATATCATCCCACCTTACGTGAGACTCAAAAGGATACTCTATCATACCTGTTACGATAGGAATAGATCCTACTGACATAGCTTCGTATAATCGAAATGAACTTGATCCTACACCTCTAGGAGCAAACACATACTCACACTCACTGAGTTTAGTCAGGAATCTAACAATAGTATGACGTTTATCTACGCCTGACATATTCCATATTTGATTTCTATTATCTTCAAATACAAAGTTATCTAATTTTAACCTCTTGAATATACTCCTACCAGCATGATTACATGATCCTATAAATCCATACTTGAATTTTTTTTCACTACCTCTCAATCGAGATATTAGTTTAGGTTCATCCTGTATAATATTCCACATATCACTCATCATAAGTGGTACAACAATATTGTTATATGATATATTATTATCCTTCAGTGGTTGAGATACGAAACATAGATCTTTATTATCATACGCCTGTTGAGGGTTATCATCATTTAGATATGCATATTTGATATCATTAATAATAATATCAGTACCAGAAAACGGTCGATGATTGAAGTTAAGGTACGACATAATAACCTTCCCTGCATGCAGGGTTGTAGTATTTTTCAAAAGAACTCTCTTCAAATAAATCTCTCAGCTCTTTCATCCAAGATAAGTCATCGACACACATAGTACCAGAATTACTCTTACATAATTCAATATCAGCCTTACATGCAGCGTATGTGTGTAGTCCATCCACAAACGAAAAGCATATATTTGAGTTATATACTAACTCACGTACGTTATCATCTTGCGATTTATTGCGATATACTGATAATACGTCATTATATTCTTTAGTCCTCTCTGCGAATCGCTTGTATACACTCTCATCACCCTGCTGACTCCCATTCCATGGGTCAATCGCGAATACTTTCCGCTTATATTTCCTAGCTAAATCACACAATATGATTGTAGTTGAGCCTTCATGACATCCAATCTCAAGTATATCACCCTTAAATGACTTTAATGTGGCTTCACATACATGCTTTATTCTATCACGCTGAAACTTACTACCAATCATATGATTAGGTGACACTGTCTCTCCAGCCACACGGTTATCGACAATATCTATAATCTCATTTAATATACTCACTTACTGATGATCTTAGTCGTAGCGAGGAACATATCATCATTCATTGCATAAAACATCTCAACCACGGTATCTTGAAAAATCTTAACTTGATCATCAGTTAAGTTAGTACTATAAGCAAAACTAGGAGCTCTATCACCAGCACGAATGTTTATTCCGGTATGACCTAAAGCAGCACCACTCTTGTTGTGTGTGATACTAACGCTACACTTACCTTTGGTTTGTATGATACCACCACTTGTAAATTCTTTATGCACGATTAGATCATCTCCATCCACTTCAATAGGAGCTTTGATCAAGTTCTGTAACACATTAGCAATACCAGTGTTAAATAACCTCTGCCATGCTACTGCTCCGAATGTGTCTAGGTCAGGTATCTCCCAGAGAAAATTAACTGCATCATCACTATAGATATAATCATTGTTAAGAACATCCTCATGGTCGATCATCCCATCCGCTTCAACAAGCATAGGTCCACGGAATGTGATGATGTTACCAATTGGTAATGTTCTCTTCTTGAAAAATGTATATGCGAAGCGGTTATGTAATAAATTGCCGTCGTAACTTTTAATATCAACTATCATACATATATTATACGATATTTTACATGTAAAGTCAAACCTTTTTATTCATACTTAAACACTCGATGCCACTTTGTGGGTATTAAGTTATATTCAGTATAATTAACCTCTCTTATCATCCCGGTGTGATTAGAGGATGAAGTTTCTTCAGCTAGTAGCTTTTCTACAAAAGTATGGTAAGCATCATCAAATATCAATATTGTTTCTTTTGTTGAGAACTTCTTACATTCATACAAATCGCTTTTAGCTGCACTGTATCCGTGACCTCCGTCAATATGTATCAAGTCGAATGCCGATACTTCATTATAATCTCTTAATGTTTCTCGACTATCACCTGGAATGAGTTTAAAGTCTGATAGTGTTCTAGCTAATAACTCACCACAAGGTTTTGAGTATTTGTGTGAACATAAATCAAATGATCTTATTATTATTTCAGGATTAGCATATGTGTAAAGAGCAGCTGAGTGACCAGCATTAAAACCAATCTCTAGTATACTCTTTGATTGTTTACATAATGTATGTATGTTTTGTCTGAGAGCCTCCTTATTATCTCGATGAAATTTAAAATTACTGAGATGTTGATAGAGACAATTACCTTCCATTGGTTCTTTAATTTCTTTTACTATTTTGTTAATACTACTAACAAGAGGTAATGTGGAGAATTGTTCAAATATATACTCGTTATTGTTGTTCATACTATTACTTATTTATGCTATTAAATATAGGACAGCTTAAAGTCCATGGTTTTTGATTCCACCAGTAATGATTGAGATGAACCTTGTATGATTTCCTCTCACCTTTTCTAGCAGGTCCATTATACATGCATTCCCATGTATCTTTATCCCTTGTAACCTCACCATATTTAGCATACGAATTCCACTCATATCCTATTTCAGGGTGTGTATAATCATAATCAACTAATTTACAATGTGTAAATATATGAGCTTGATCAAAACCCGGGCATTTGAGCTTACCTTTGACATTCTCATAAGCATCTCTAAACTTATCAAATTGATACCATTCAGGATCACCTACGATCTGAACACCACTATTAAGAAATTTGAAATTAAATTGATCTGTATGACCCGGTACTAACTGATGATCAATGCCAATAAATGGCTTATCATTTCTCTTGCTCCATATATGATCTAAACTAGACAAACAAAATATATCTGAATCCAGAAATATAAAAGGTTCCCTTATCTTACATAAATTATACAATTTAAAATTAACATTATGATGATCCATCCAACTATTCTTACATGATTCTCGTTGGTGAAAATTAATATTATTAAACTTCTTAGAATACTCAACAATAGAATTATCTATATCACCCTCATACAATATATGAAGATTAACACCCTCATTATGTTTTTTAAATTCTCTAATAAAAACCTTACACATCTTAATGTATGGCTCTTTATCATAATTCATAATAGTTACAACATTCATAAAAAAATTCTCCAGAAATTACGCTCCATCAACTTTTCATCAATCACAGGATTCATAAACGAACCATAAGGTAATCTCTTGATTAGTACATCACTCAAATACCGATTAAACAGACGTTCAGCCAGATTATCTATTCTGTTAGATGATAACTGAGTTGAATTGAAATCTCTCTCAACACATTGAATGTTTTGCCATGTAGGTTCATGATGTATATGAAAACAATAAGGTGGAAAATTATTACCAAACAAATCCCCACCATACATCTTCATCAACCCTGCGTATACTTGATCCCAGTGAGGTTGTCCAACTAGATAATCTCCAAAAAGATCCTTGTGAAGCTCATACCAGTCCTTAGAAAATATGAATGTATCAAAACCAGCGATCTCATATCTAACAGGAGTTATTTTTTTATCTAGTATATTATCAAATGAATCAATATCGTGTATATCTAATCTTGAACAGCTCATACACGCTGGTTTGTTTTCGGATATATATTTGATGAGATTTTTATTGATGATTACATCATTGTTGGTATATATAAAATAGTCACATTCTTGTCGAGACAATACATCTAATATATCGTTAATAAACGGTAATTTCTTTGTTGATTTATCAACAGTATCTATACTACTGCGAGTGAGAGCAAACACATGCTCCATATCGTATTGAGCGTTAAAACTATCCTTCTCGTCCTCAAACTGTACGTTGACTAGATTGATATCACCTAAATGCTTCCACGACTCAACCGCGACGTCTTGACGATGATATTTACCAAATGTATTTGTACCTATTATAATCTTCATGGCCTAACACACTTTAAGAAGTTGACTGCATCATCTTTACTAGCTGTCTCTTGATTAGGATCACACACGTTGATATTATGCTTGTCGTAAAACAGCGCAACTGCCGTTTGAAAGTTCTTCATCCAGTCACTTTCACTTCGTATTTTACTGTCACTATGTCCATGATCTTGTTCAGATAACAAAACATCACTATTGTGAATATCTGCAAACCATCGAAATGGAGGATGATATCCTGCCTTGATAGTCTCCATTGTGTGGTCAACGTGCTCCATGGCATTGAAATATCTCTTATCCATCAAACCTATATCTTTTATGACACTGTTATGGTAGTAACTCAAAGCTCCGTATACATTATGGTAAAGACTCATCTTAATATCCCCATAATCTACGATCAATTTAGGTTGTGGTACACCGTTCAACTTGTTGTCCTCTCCGTGTAAGCAGAAGTTCAAGTGTTTAACACCACTCCTTTGAGACAACTCGATATACTGCTTGACTACCTGATTGCTATTGAATATTATATCATCCTCCACAAGAAATATATGCTCACACTTCTTGTCCATCAAATACTTCAATAGCTTGTTCTTGGATTTACCTACACCCAAGTTTTTCTTATTGTTTATGACATGACACTCATGTGCCGGTATTGTCACTCTCTTCTTACTATCATTAACAACAACAATTTCATCGATAATATCCTTATGTGTGTCGTTGATAGACTCCACACACTTCGTATAAAACTCCGGCCTGTCACAAGTAACGATACCTAATCCAATTTTTCCGATAGTCATAATGTCTAATTATAATGGCTAAATCGGTCGGTTGCAATAAGTAATTTTAAATGACAAGAAAAAAGACTTCGAATTACAAGAGATCCGCATCAAATAAAAATCGTAAGGATAGAGAAATTGAAGAGCTACCACAGGTCGTATCAAGTAATGAGTTTGACAGAACATTCAAGATAAATACGAAGTACAAGCTAACTCCGACTCACGAATCATTTACTGAGCTATGCTATAGTCACAACACAAAGATAGCATTTGTTGACGGTCCGGCAGGCACAGCCAAGACATATTGTGCTGCATTAGTCGCATTGAACATGCTAAAGGCACATAGAGTTGATGAGGTAGTGTATATAAGAAGTATAATCGAGTCTGCTAGCAAGAGCATGGGAGCTTTACCTGGTGAAGTTGATGATAAATTCCTTCCATGGACTTTACCCTTGCAAGAGAAGCTACAAGAGTTAATTAGTTCTAGCGCGATGAATACACTATTTGAACAATCTGTAGTCAAAGCATTACCTGTCAATTATGTCAGAGGTCTAACATTCAAGGATAGTGTAGTTATAGTTGATGAAGCACAAAATTTAACCAAAAGTGAGCTTGTGACTATATTGACACGATTTGGAGAAGATTCAACAATGTTAGTCATCGGAGATACATTCCAAGCTGACATCGGACAGAAATCCGGTTTTAAAGAAATGTACGATAAGTTTAATGATAAAGAGAGTGAAGACAATGGTATTTTCTGCTTCAAGTTTACTCATAATGATATCATGCGTAGTGAAATGTTGAAGTTTATTGTCAAAAAACTCGAGCAATAATTAAGTATAAATATAAAGACGTTTAAACAGTTCTATACCGAGGCTGATAACAAGCCTGTGTCGTCAACTCTGAAGAAAGGTGACAAGATAAAGAATACTAACCCTGACTGCGAACATACCGGTAGTGAGGGAGAGGTGGAGGATGTTATCAAATTACCAGAAAAGGGTAGTAAGGGTGTCAAGAGTAAGCACAATATCCCTGGTAGGCTGGTGAAATATAAGGTTACTAATGATGGTGATGAATATCAAAAGGGAGATACTCTTTACAAAACTGGAGAGCAGTTAAAGAAGAACTAGACTAAAAACTTGAGAGCTTTTTGAAACTCTTTTAACACTTTACTAGGATCTCTAGCACCACGAGTCTCTTCTTGAGTACCATCTTCATTCTCTGTGAATACTGGACTTGTTTGAGCGTCAAATTCACGCTTGAATGATTCAACAAACTCCTCACTCAACTTTAAATTTCTAGGAAATCTTTCCCTTACGACGGTTTTGTGTAATCCAAAATTTTCCATCACACTATCAAGCTCACTATTAAAATTCTTCATCGTTATTATTTATGTATTAACCGTAAGTTTTTGCTGAATCATCATTATCAGCGATCAACGGAAACCCAAATTCATCAGTCAGCACACTAGTATCAACGAGTGAATCCTCTTCACCGAATATATCACCATCGTCATTAAGATAATATCCTAACAACTTTATACGCTCTTCTGTTGAGCCGAAAACCTCTACCATTGCTGCACGATCCTCTTTTGGAAAAAACCTCTCGTCTTCTTTAGCCCAGTTAGTGTACATAGCTTTGAACAAGTTGTCAATCTCCTTTATGTACTCACTGTCAGTCTCTCTCACCCCGTCATCTTCAATATCAGTCTGAGCAACGTTCGTGATAGGTATGAAGAATATGATATCTAGAAAGTGCATCGATTGCTTCACAATAGGAATACACTTCTCGATAAAGGATTCAGTTATGTCACCTACACCCTTGTGATATGCCCACATGGAGTATATAAGGTTATCAAGGGGACATCTATCGTAGATAACGTAGCTATCCTCATCATATGTCTCCATCTGGTCAATCATATGATTGAGAATGTCCCATTGATTCTCCATGGTAGTTTCCTTGCTGTGAGCCTCAGGTTTTAGAATCGAACGATAACTAACCTTAGGAGTCTCGTACATGTCCCACTTTTTAATGAAACTTTTTAGTAGTGTTGTCTTGCCTTGACAAGCTGTACCTGATATCGATAATCTCATAAATCTACTTATTACACACCAGTCAATTTATCCCATGCAGATACATGCAATCTACTCAATCCAATATAACCATACTTCTTGGCCATCTCTAATGTGAACCTAGTTCTTTCGTGATAATCTGCTTGCCGATCTAGACCTGGTTGTAATAAAACCCTGTCATGAGGTATGTTAAACGGTCGAATGAAATCCTCTTCTATCTCCTTCAAACACTCTTCAGTACTGATAACAAACTTGAACCAGTAATTCTCATGAGACATGATACGATGCAATGCAGCAGGTACAATACGTCTGTTCTCTGCCATGCCACTATTAGCCAACTTCACAGAACAATTGATCTGATCCAGCATATCAAACAAACCATCCTGGAGATACAACGTACCATTAGTCTCAATCTCATCAAATGTATTGAGAGTCTTATCATGATTATCCTTGACGTAATCAAACAGATAGTCACGAAATGCTGGTATTGATCTTTGATGCTTAGGTATAGATGGTTCACCACCAGTCCATATAAGATGAATACGACCGTCATATATCCAGTGATCAATACACTCGTCCTCCCACTCTTTGACAAGCTTGTAGAAGGGTTTCTCTAAGCCTCTCCTCCACACTGCCTCTGTATCACACCACCATGTAGCATCCCCGGATTTCATCAACTCACCATTTGTACCTCCGCACATCAAATTACAAGCCTTGAGTCTTATAAAATATGCAGGATAACCAGTGGTGTGTCCTTCGCATTGAACTGAATAGAAACTCTCAGATAAATCTAGAGTTGTAGGTGCTGGTCTGTCGTTAGCCATAAAATTTTTCATTGATTGTGATTCGTCTTTCATAATATTACCATCCCCAAACGTTTGTTGATTCTTTGTCTATCCACTTGTTGGTTTGTTTCTTTCCATATAAAGGGTTGTCATCTGTCTTCGTATTATTATCTACCGGGGGCGCTGTTTGTACAACTTTTTCTGGAACCTTGTCCTCTACGATCAATTGCTCGAAACCACTCACTGGTTGTACCTCAGCTCCAGACCAGGTGTCTAGGTCATTTGTGATGACTATTTGATCTTGCTCGTATATAGCACTATTATCCTGATGTTCAAACACTTCAACCTTTATACAACTACATCTAACACCTTGAGTTTCTCGTAAATATTTGTTAACTGCATCATAACACCACTCAGCAATTCTTTCAATCCCTGTACCTTTAGGCATTATTCTCAACTTACATCCGTCGCGTCTTTCCAACTCCCTGTACAGATCCAAATGAGGATCATCAAAAGCAAGACATGTAGTGTGATCAAATTGATCTTTTAATATAGCTTTAAATTCCTTCAATCCACCAAAATCTACAACCCAGTGGTTGATATCTAAATCAACGGAAGTGAACCAAAATTTAGCTTTAAGTTGATAGCCGTGATTGTGTCGACAATGACTAGTCGCTCTTGGTTGTTTGAAGGCACAAGAGCCTAATTCTAATAATTTTGTACAACGAAACATATACTAATTATAGTATATATACTGATACAAGGCAACTGAAACTTTACTTATCCAGCTTTATCTCAACACTCTGTAGTGTGTTGTTGATATTGTCAAAAAACCAACAAACCCCCGCTGATGCAAAAGGTAATAGAATGTTGTTATCCGTTAACAATGACACAACAATACCTACCCAAAATCCTAGACATAAACTACATTTGAATAGACTGTCGAATATATTTAATTTACTGAGAAAATTACGAGGTATGTTAAGAATTGAACCATACTTGAATATCCAGTGCATTCCTACACAGCATATCAATTCATACACCATTTATTCTTCGTTTTCCTCAATCAGATCGACAGCTTCTGAAATCATTCGAGCCTGATCTTTAGTTATTGTGACAACAAACCCATCATCATCACGTATTTGTATGGAATTTTTATCCTTAGAATATACCTCAGGGCATGCCTTGCTATTACAACACAACATTACACTATTCCTCTTGCTATTATGCTTCAATTTTTTCATAATTAAATTTTATTAAACCTCGTTAACTTGAATGATGGTCAATTCACCACTCTCGTTGTCAAATCCAGGAGCAATACTAGTAACGAAATCGTTCTCTATATTACCTTGAGAATCAACCACTTTCACTTGAGCACTCTTCTTGTTAACTACAATCTGAATAGTATCATCATTCTCTGTACCAGTTATTATAGTACTCCCCTCACCGTCATCACTATCAATTGATTTCAACTTGGCCAAGTGAATCAGATCAGCTCCTTGACCGGCTCGTTGTAGGAATATTTTTATAAACTTGAGACCTCTGAACGATGGCTCTTTGCTATTAGTAGGTATGTTGACACTCCTGCTAACGCTAGGCAGGTCTCGTTCCACTACTATGCTCTTATTGACCTGAGCATAACACTCAAATAAATTAGCAAAATCACTCTCGTATGTACCAAAACGTTTCATATCATTCTCCTACGTACAACTTGACACTTGTCATCATTGCACGTTCGCCATTATTTATATCATCGACAAGATCATACGTGTCTTTTACCGGACTTTGTTTAGATATGTTAATATTAAGCTTGTCACTGTCTATACCACTCTCTTGTATCAAGCTACCAGCATACAATCTCCATATAGCCATCGTTTGCTCTATAGTCACATGTCCGTATCCTTCACTATTAACATCATTACTAGACATCAATATATTAAACACCAGATCCGCATCAATACCTTTGGGTAAATTTTTCATTATAGTGTTCTTGTCCTTGGTGGATATCGCGACTCTAAAGGCACTTGCACTAGTCATCCTAGCAACTCCAGCAGTCTGAACTGATAGAATGTTGTCAGTGAACTTGTCTGAATGTATTAAATTTTTATATCGAGCGCTGTCAGGCGCACTATCTCCACCGGCTTTATTCTGTGTGCTTAATGCCCGGGGCTTGGATGATACAAATATATTAACCTCATCACACACCTTACAAGCATTCAATGCAGTCATGTAGTGACCCACGTGAGGAGGCTTGAAGGCTCCTGGAAATATACCAATTGTATACACGTCTTCAGAAGCTTCACTCAATAGAGATTCAACCAATGTATCAAATGACTTCATCCGCCAAAATAATCTCTATACACGCTCAGTATTTCAGAAGAATCACAACCACATGATCCAATAACTCGTTCTAATTCAATAACGTTTGTAGATTTTATAATAATTTCCATGTTCTCAGACACCTTATCATGATAACCTCTAACCATCAAATAATCAACAATATGTTTTTTGAGATCAATCAACGGGTCATCCTGCATACCGCAACCTCCTCCATCAACTTCATACTGATCTAGTCCAAAGCTCATCCTATCCGCACCCAAACTAGGCACTATAGCCACGATATTACCTTCACCATCTTCTTCAAGTACATATCCTACATAATCGCCGCGTGTTTCTGCTTCGTTTCTGGGATCATGCTTCACTCTCACTCTCAACAAGTTAGTCTTACTTAAATTACTCTCTAAAACTGTATCAAACCTAGACATATAAATTATTTATCAAAAACTTGTTGAATATTCACATCATATACCGTATAATAAGTGTATGACAGATATTAAATTGACTTTCGCAAATGGTAATCACCCTAGAACACGTGACGAGAAGGATGAAATGATTGAGAACGCTGCTAAGGCCTATGGTGAATACATGGATGCATTAGGATTTGACTGGAGAAATGATCCAAACAGTGCCGATACACCTAGACGAGTAGCAAAAGCTTTTATCAATGATCTAGCTGAAGGTTGTTTCACTGAACCTCCCAAGATAACAGCATTTGATAACGTTGATAGTTATGATGGTGTTGTGTTTCAAGGTAACATCAGAATGAATTCATTTTGCTCTCATCATCATTTACCATTCATCGGTAATGCTCATGTAGCGTATATCCCTGGAGTTGATGGCAAAGTGATTGGATTGAGTAAGTTGAACCGTATTGTAGAGTGGATCTGTCGCAGACCTCAAGTACAAGAGAACGCCACAATGCAAGTGCATAGATATATAGACAGTGTTTGCGAAGGTAACAAAGGTGTTGCTGTATTAATCGAAGCAAACCACTTGTGTGCATGTGTACGAGGTGTTAAACACGACAGTACGATGAAGACTGCAAGAATGAGCGGTGCCTTTTTAGATCGTAAAGATATCAACACACGACAAGAGTTTTACGATTTTGTAAGAGATTTAAAAAGATAGGAACTTAAAAATGAAAACAATATTTGACAAAATAGACCCAAAACTTATTGAATGTACTGGTGGAGCATGCGAGCATGCCTCTCATCAACTCAACGGACCTTTATTAGTATTGATCGGTGTACTGACCATATACACCTTGTATGTGTTGTCTCCTACCCGGGAGTAATTCTACGTGTTGTCCTCTGTACCACGTACAGCTGCTTGAACGGCTTCGGCTGCTTCAAGTTTTTTCTTGAGCATGTCTACATACACGTGTAACTGACCCGCGTCTGCATATTCCTCAATTTTAGCAGCAGGTGGATTTAACAGTAAGTTTTTTAAAGACTCAATCTCAGCGTCAACTTCATCAGGTTCTCTTTGCGCATCGATAATAGCATCAACAGGATCACCCATCGGTTCTTCCATTGGTTCTTCATTTTCTCCAGATACAGGTAAACCTTCTTCTTCAGTTACAGTTTTAGTTTTACCGTAGGCTTCAGAGAGAAGGTCCCTTTCTTTCTTCCATGATCTATTGTCCATAGAAGTATTTAATCATAGTCTACTCACTATTCTTGGATTCTTGGATCTCTTTTCTGCGATCTTTGCAGATTTTAGTGATCTCCATGAGAGCTTTACGGGCACGCGTGCCAGCAGCTTTGTTTCCTTTTTCAGAAAACTTCTCATTCTCGCTAATATAGGACTCGACTAGAGTCAAAAGTGTGTTATGTGATTCGCTCATATACATACTATTTATACTCAACATATTACAGATCTACTGATTTTATCATAAATAATAACATGGCAGGTACTAATAAATCATATAGGAGAAAAGAAACCCCAGGAGAACCGATAGTGAAACAAGCAATCAACTCACAAGGTATACTAGAATCATACAATGAATGGGACTTATACTTGTATAATCCTAGTAATGATACAGCTGTTATGAATGTGTCTGGTATAGTGACATCCAATCCAGGAGTTGATACTGAATATGTTGAACACGGACCTGAGCGTATCAATCAAACAACCACCACTGCCACTGGTATAAATTCATATGGTGAGATAGAGTCATATGAGATATGGAATGGTACAGCAGGAAAGCAGACACATATAATCAACACACCTGACGATACACCTGACGATACACCTGACGATACACCTGACGATACACCTGACGATACACTCATATCAACTCCATATGATAGCAGTTACAGTTTAAATTTTGATGGTATTGATGATATAGTAGAACTGAGTAGTATCACCACCCAATCCGCGACAAGTGGTAGTTTATCCGTTTGGGTGAAAACGACCAGTACCAGCACACAATACATACTACTACAGAGAGCTAGCACAGATACAAATAACAAGAAATACGCTGCACTAGTCATACAGAATACCGTACCGAAATTTAAGATATACAATGGAAGTCTCTCCACTAGAAGAGATTTCTCTGGAACTACTACCGTTACTGACGGTGAATGGCATCATATCCTTATGGTTTCTACTGGTACCAGTTACAGGATGTATGTAGATGGTACTGAGGAAGGAACAATTACCTACAATCAAGATGACGGTAAATGGTTCGGTGATGTTGATGATCTCGATATTGGTGTTGTAGGCTGCCGGCAACGTTCCGGAAGGAATCCGAGCTCTTTTTTCACGGGAAATATTGATGAACTAGTTGTTTGGGACTCTGATCAGTCCGCGAATATAGACACAATTTACAATAATGGTGTCGCTAGAGATGTATACTCGTTATCACCGGCTTCCCACTGGAGCATGGGAGATGGTCTAGAGAATGGAACTGGTAATATAATATATGACATGACCGCTGGTGGAATTAACGGAACACTCGTGGGTGATCCTGTGTTTTCTAACGATATACCAGAATAATTATCACCCAAATCCATCGATATCTGATAAATTCTAATAAATAAACGTATGACATCATCACACAAGAAGGACTTTGACGCGCTCGCGAATGCATATATGAATATATTTGAAGGGAAATCAGGATTCAAGCCGTGTTCTCATTGCTCAACTGAATCGAAGTGCGAAGAGGCTGGAAAATGTCTTGGGAACGATTCTAACGTACAGGAGAAAGTAGATGATGTCGAGAGTTCAACTGAAACCGCGATCAATGCTGCAACTGAAACTGCTGAAGCAGAGGAAGAAGCTAAAGCAACTGGTAAGCAATTACCTAAACAGGTTAAAGATATGAAAAACTTGTCTAGTAAGTATCTAGATGATAAAAAAGCAGAACTTAATGCAAAGATGCAATAAGTTACCTAGCGAACTTCAAACTACCTAAAATCTGATTCACTGGTGCAAATATACCTGTGAATTTGTAAATCTTCTGTTCATCTGTACCTTTAGGTGTGTATGTGAAGGTCAATCCTTCAGTAGGTACAATCTCTTTGAGTCCACCTAACTTCTCAATCATGTTGAGTTCTTTCTGTAACTTAGCCATAAGAGTCATGTCACCAGTAGATTCAATCTCTCTAGTGACTTCCTCAATACCTCTCCTGATATCCTGAACTGCTTCATCCGGATTCAATGTGAGTAGATTGGAAATATTTTTATTGAGCTGCACACCAAGCTTGAGAAACAATGTCTTGAGCGGATCGTTCATATTATCAAACAATCCTTTCAACTCACCACTCTTCTCAGTAGCACTGACCCATTGTACAAATTCCATATTGTCAACTGCAGCCTTCAATTCACCTATGTTCTTTAGCGCTGTAGCGTTATATTCTCTAGGTCGTTTGCCTGGTGTTAATCCTTTATATGCCCATCTCAATGCAACTTTCCTGAGAGCATCTGGTTGAACAATATAGTTAAACTGTTTAGCACCATTAGCGATAGCCTGTGACATGTAGCTTACCCAGTAGTCTCCTATTGTATTAGTAGGGTTCAACTGATATTGACTCATTATATTGTTGATAGTGGACAAATACTCATCTTGACTAGCTTCGAAGTTACTCACTTGCGGAAGTTTTAACATTGGCATGCTAGTGATTGTGAATTTGTTTTGAACATCCTGATTGACTTGCTTGATCATACCCGCCATCATGCGTCCATATTCATCAAAGTCTCCATCTAACACATTACCTTCTTCATCATACTCTCTGAAGTTGTGTAACACCAACAATTCATGATTGTATGGAATCACATTCACAGTAGCAGGCCAGATTACTTCTATATTGATCCATCTTTTACCATCTCCGAACAACAATTGTTTTTGCTTGTCACTCAATGCTTGAATGGCTTTCTCTAAATCTTTAGCTGCAAAACTGAATGCCTCTTTGACGTTTTCATTTGGATGATCTTTAAAGAAATTGATAACACCTTTGCTACCTTTGATACTGTCTTTACCGAATCCTCTGTAATGTCCTTTGTTACGAGCAAATCTAACTATACCAGCTCTGTATCCAACTGCTAATGCTTGACCGTCTGTCTTCTCCTTGATAGTACCTTGAATACCTCCAGTGAGTGCTTGTCTGATTATGTTTTGAAGGTCTTCAAATTGTAGAGTGTAATCTTCATGTACATTCGCCATGTGACCATACGCTCCTCCTTCTTCTAATATTCTGTTAAATTTTTTAAAGTTCATCTCTATTCATCTCCATCATTTGTTAATGGCCCTAAAGTTATATTCCATCCACCTCGCCCACCGGTGCTAGGAGAGATACTTATTTGTGACCCAGCACGCAATAATGCATCTAAGCTCATTTCGAATACTTCTTCAAAAGACTTCCCGGAAAACGGTCCGATAGTCAATACGTCAAATGATTCCTTATTAAATAGGACGTAAAACTCAAAACTCTTTTTCTTTCCCCCAGTCTTACCACCTACTGTCTGCTCCCAGTAATAACTAGCCACTTGTATTGCTGATCCTATCAATAGTCGGTTTCCTTGATAATTTGGTAGTAGTGATCCTATTACCTGTCCCATACTCTTACGAGATGCTGGGTCTGCTACCATCATTACAATATCCTTAACAAATGTTACATCATCAGCATTAGCAAACCAAGTGTTATTCTGTACCGCTTCTTTCCCAGAGAACTGCTTCTCTGCTTCTTTTTGAGCTAACAATACATCAAGTACCAACTCACCATCATTAGTTGTAATGTTAGCTACTATACCACGCATAGCAGCTAACATCAGTCTACCTATAACCTTTCCTAACTTTTGTGATAAGTCTAGTTTCTTTGTGTTTATAAAAGAGTGTAGCTGAGTAACATAACCCTGTACTTGCTCTGTGAGCTGAGATCCATCCGGATTTATATACTGGTGGTTCAATAGCTTATTAAAACAATGCTGAATCAATTTCTCGTCAAACCCAGATGCACCTATTTGATCGTCAGATATCTTTTTCTGAAAAGCGCTAATCGCATTGTATGTTTTAGTCTTACCAGGTCGACCTTTACCGCCTTTGAGTTCAACTTCTTTACCATCTACCTCTAGATCTCCCTTCTTTGGATTGACCGCTTCAGTGAATAATGTAAATACCGCCTCACCTGGACCTACACCTACTGAACCTTCTTCGAATGTAATATGAGCGATTTCAGATATCGCAGCAGCGTTCGTAATTAACTTCAATCCATACATTCTAGTCAATTCCTGTACACATGTATTAAAACTATTACTATTTGCGTTTATTAATTGACTAAAATTTCTTAAACCTCTGGTCGTTGTTTTTATCTGTATAAATTTCCTGACTTCATCGAAAAACATATCACGAACACCAGCATTATTAAAATCCAAATTCCGGCGATATATATCACTAAGCCTAAACACCAATATTTGCTGCGCTACATCACCCCAACCACCAGCCTCAACCCACTGCCTTAGCAGCTCTGTATTATCATCTATATCTTTAAGTGTTAAAAGTTGTTTCGCTTTCTCGTTAGGTACATTTTGTAATGTTTGTACATTACCGTCACCATAATCGATAGTAACTGTTGCTTCCTCTACTAGATCTGAATATACATCACTATATAGATCAGTCATACGCTTAGGTTGTACATACTTCACACCCTTCCGCATGCTCTCGTATATATTTCTTATGTCATTATTGCTCATACTTCAAAATCTGAATGTGGATAATTGTTCTTCACAATACGACTAACCAACTCTTGCATCTCTTCTAAATTCTCTGTGTCAACAACCTTGGTCAACTTGGCATAATCAACATCATCAATATGCTTAGGAGCCATGATCAATGCTTTGCGTATCATCTCAACATAATTGACTTTCAACACTGCTGTGTCTTCTTGACCTTCACTCTCTTCATCCGGAATTGCACTCTCTGGAGTCTCTTCTGGTACAGGAGCAGCAGCTGGGTCAACTGGTGCCGCGGCTGGATCAGCTGGTGGTAATGCTGGGTCCTCTTCGTTTAAAACGCGAAGGTGTTCTTCTATTAGATGTGTGAACTTTTTCATATATTAAATTATTGTGACTCTGCTTTCTTGAAATCTACATATCCTTGCTCATCCATGCCTTTGCTTTGAGCAAACTGTCGTATAGCAGGATTTCTCAGGAATGCATCTCTCCAAGCTTTTTCTTGTTCTGCTGGAGTTTGTTGAGTTTGAGTCCCACCACCGGTTGGTGGTGATTTCCCTTCAGCCGCGCGCGTTTTATCTTTCGCGAGTGCCTGCATTTTAAAATTATAGAAATAATCCTTCCCCTCCTGTGTAGGAGTAAATGTTTGTCCTTTTTGCTCCCATGCCTTTTTGGCACCAGCATCCAACTTGTCCCATTCTGCTCTAACCTGTTGACTGTCTCCTTTGGGGTCAAACATACCAGCACTGCTCATCGCTCCGAATGTACCACCGTGTTTTTGATTCTGCGCGAATGTACGAATCTTTTGAGTAGCACCAGCTACTTTATTTATACCTTTCTTCACACTACCAGCTAAATCATTCATCATACCTTCAATCAAATTGTTAGTCTTGTTGCTCATGCTGTCAGATTTCTCAGTAACTGTTGGGAGATACTTGCTCCGAGCATGCTGAATTGAACTGTTAAAATCACGTTTCATAATATTATTTATACATAATCGACTTAACTTTCACTTGATTGAGATAATCCTTGCTTATATAAATCAATTTATATTTGTCACTATATTTCTTGAGCTTGGAGAAATTAAAATTAGGCTTGCTTGTGATGTTCCTCAACTCGTTGATCACTTCAATGTATTTCCCTTTGTTGGTGTTGTAATATTGAACAAACGTATTGAACTTGACATCACCAATAAACACTCGAACCGGTATCATGGTTTTGATTTGTTTAAAAAATCGATTCATGAACAACACAAAGTCTGATCTATTGTCATTATCACCACCTTTGCGAGTTCTAGAATTGATACATGACTTGAAATCACACTTGACATCCTTCTCACAATAATATATCACAATCTTGTTCGTAGTTTTAGTCTCAATAACAACATCACATATGGTCTTGATCAGATGATAATAGTATATACGCTTGGTGTCTTGTGATCTCACGTTATGATCATGAAACTTGTCATACGTGAACAAGTCGTCAACAATACACTTGTACGCGCGCGTGAATATAGATTCGAAATTTATAACATGTAAGCTGTAATTATCTAACTCGATTGAGTCCATAGCTTGTATTATAAGAGATTACTTACATAAACGCAACAAAACATCTTTGTATCTCTCAAAGAACCCATCTAAAGGTGTCACGTAATTGGTTTCTTTATATACCAAGTAGTTAGCACCGTCTAATTTGTTACATTGCTCGAATACATTAGTATCAAACGCAATGAATTTGCCTTGGTTGTTGATTTTAAATATTAAAAACCAAATTTTCTCATCAGAAAATGATTGCTCCAACCAACTGTCTAACATTTTATTCTCAGTATAGAATTTGCTGAATGATATGTCCTTATGAGCTTTGCATTCGATCTTCATCTTGTACAATTCATCAGGTGGAATCAAATCTCCCTCTAATAATAGTTTTTGTGAGTGAGACAAACGAGCCAACACATCAGCATTCATTCCTCCAGTCATAGCACCACTAGTTGGTACACGTGTAAAATTCAATCCGAATACATCTGAGAGATGTTTTGCTGTGTCTCTCTCAAAGGCATTTCCTTTAGCTTTTTGAGGAGATGGCATCAAATTACTTACACTTTATATCAAGGATATCTACTCTACTTAGTAGCGTGTAGCTTGTCACCGGCTTTTTTAGCAGCTTTGTAAGCCTTGCTGCCTTTCTTGGCACTTCTTCCACCGCGTTTTTTCTTCTTGTTTATATTTGACCATAAACCTTTCACTAAAAAATTGTTTAAATGTTTTCATTAGAATTACTTAAGTGAGTCACATTGAAGATCCAAGAAACCTCTTCTGAGTAGGAACAAGAGGCTCAATACTACCGTCATGTTTTTTCTTCTTTTTCTTCTGTTTCTTCTTGCCACCTTTAGGAATTCTAGCGTCTCCTGGTGCATAAAAATCTGTGTTACCAAAGTCTCCGCCATGGCCCATACTTGCTGTGTCTCCGAACACTCCACCAGCTCCAGCTGCCATGTCTTCAAGTAATTTGGTATAGAATATTTTCTCGAATGATTTCATTGTTGACTTATATGGTAAAATATATTATAATTGTACTTATGCTTTTGATATGGAACAGCTAGAACAATATATAAAAGAAATGGGTGATGATGTTGACCTTGATGAGTTTAATCTCAAAGATGTGCAGCTAAAATTACCAGCCTTGAAGCACAAGTGGGTGGGAAGACTGATCAGAGCCAAAGGATCACAGTCAGCTATCCAGGATCGCAAGGACAATGTCATAATGGAGATAGCCAAAGAGGTGATAGCTACTGCTACATACCAAGTCACGTTACCAACTGCAATGAAAGCTGCAGAGAAGCATGCTAGAGTCAAGAAGATCAACGAGGAGATGAAAGAGAACAGATTGATAATCGACTTTTTAGAGAAAGGAGAGAAGATATTCACTGGAATGTCGTTCGATATCAAAAACATAACAGAGATTATGAAGCTTGAGACATTATAATGAGCAAGTTTAACGTAAATTTTACATATGACACCGGTCGCAAGCAAGCTATCATGACCGGGGATCACTTCGAGGAGGTGAGGGAACATTTTTCTGTGGCTAATGATGCGGCAAAGTTCGCTAGATATAAAAATCGTTTCGCTCCTAGTAGAAAGTATCTAATAACACCACAAGGCAGGTTCGATCCTGGTTTGTACTTCGAGATTCGTAAGTTTTTAAAGGATAACACAGATGATACCAAGCTCACTGTAGATGATCTGTTGCGCCCGGTCATTAACCCATCATTTAATACAGCTTATAACACAGAGAGACCTAAGCTATCACTGGAATTACGTGATTACCAGAAGGAGATCGTAGATGTATGTTTAAAGTTAGGTAGAGGTGTAACAGTATTGGCGACTGCTGGTGGTAAAACATTAACAATCGCTAGTTTGATACAGAGCATATACAATCAACAAAAGACTATCAAGTGTTTGATAATCGTACCTGATTTAGGTCTAGTCAATCAGACATATTCTGACTTTAGAGAGTATAGTACATCGTTTTTATACTCAAAGTGGACTGGAAATGATCAATTGAGCATGGGTAGCAATGTTATCATCGCCAATATGGGTATATTGCAAAGCAGCAAGTCAGATGTGTCGTGGATTGAGGATATAGACCTGCTGATTATTGATGAGGTACACAAATTGCGTACTGGTAACAAGATAAACAAGCTGATAAAGAAGATCAGAACCCCTCACAAGTTTGGATTCACTGGCACAATGCCTGAAGCTCAAGTAGATCAATGGAATATAATAGGAAAGATTGGTCCTGTGTTGTATGAGAAGAACAGTTACCAGTTGAGACAGGATGACTTCGTTGCTGAAGCTGTGGTTCAAGTGATAAAGTTAGATTACAAGGACAAACCACAGGCATTCCCGGGGGACCGGTACGATCCTGGTGCTAAATTCCGTAGAGAGTATGATTTTCTTGCGAAGAACACTTTTCGTAATGGTATTATCAGTAAGCTCAGTAATAAATTTGATAACAACTGCCTGATAATGGTAGATTACATTGAGCATGGTGAGCAATTGTTCGGTGCACTGAAGGCCGCTTGTCCAGACAAACAGGTGTTCTTCATCAGAGGTGATGTGGCAGTGGAGGAGCGTGACAGAGTGAAGAAATTGATGGAAGACACAAGTAATGTTGTGTGTGTCGCTATCTCCAAGATATTTAGTACCGGTATCAATATTAAAAACTTACATTATATCGTTTTTGCAGGTGGAGGCAAAGCTAAAGTGAAGATAGTACAGAGTATTGGTAGAGGTCTTCGCTTGCATAAGGATAAAAAAGGTGTTATAATTATAGATATAGCGGATATGTTATACTATAGCCACAAACACTATAAAAAACGTCTAAACTTATACAAATCAGAGAAAATTAAATATGGCATCAAAATCATCAAAGAATAACACGGGTGCTCCCAAGAAGCCTCGAAAACCTCGCGTGGCCAAAGAGAAAAAGCCTCATTACGTAAATGCAAAAGAGTTTACAGCAGATATTGTGACGTATTATGACAGTGGAACCGATGAGATAGGTAACAAACTAGGTGAGAGTATATTTAAGATCGCTACAGGATTGAGTTATGCGCCTAATTTTATAAATTACTCATATAAAGACGATATGATCGGTGACGCTATTGTTAAAATGTTCTCAGCATTACAGAGCAAGAAGTTTAACCTAGAAACAGGGAACAATCCGTTCTCATACTTTACAACAATCGCATTTCATGCGTTTATTAACAGAATAAAGAAAGAAAAGAAGCAACGTCAAGTAGTATCCGACTATCAAGAGATGGTTTATGAAGAGTTAGCGAGTGAGTATCAAATGAATACCAGTAGCTCCGAGCACTCTGGGGATGAAATATAAGTTTAATCAAAGAAAAGTCTGTTGTGTGTCTGATATCCATATCGGAGTGCATCAAAACTCAGCAATGTGGCATGACACTACTCTCAAGTGGGCAGCATGGCTAAAAAAAGAGTTAACTGCTAAAGGCGTAACAGATATAATAATTCCTGGAGATCTATTTCACTATCGTGATGAGATAGCAGTAAATACTATTCATGTTGTTACAGAAGTGCTGAATATATGGAAATCATTCAATATTCTCATATTAGTCGGCAATCATGATGCATATTACAAGGATAAATCAGATGTTAATTCGTTATCTATAATAAGCGGATGGGAAAACATAACTGTCATATCAGAACCTACTCAGATAGAGTGTTTTAACCGTAAGTTCATGATATGTCCTTGGGGAACAACAGTCAAAGAGATGAAAAAGAGTGATATTATCTTCGGTCATTTCGAGATTCAGTCATTTAAGTTCAACCAACACAAGATATGTGAGGAAGGTATCAATAGTAGTGAGTTGTTAAAGAAGTCACCATTGGTGATCACTGGTCACTTCCACTTGAGAGAGGAGAGAAAGTATAAGAAAGGTACGATATTATATGTAGGTAACCCTTTTCAAATGGATTTTGGTGATGTGTACAGTTCTAAGGGATATTACATACTGGATCTAGTGACTAGTGACTACACTTTCCATGAAAACAACATATCACCAACACATCAGAAGGTAAAATTGTCTGAACTCGTGGAAGCAGAGACTATAAACAAGCAAGTACGTGAAACATTCCGTAATAATATAGTCAAGTTGATAGTCGACATGAATGTCGCTTCAGATGACATGGACATATTGCTCAAGAAGTTCCTAGAACTAGATGCAAAAAGTATAACTGTTGATTATGATGTTAACTTCGACAAGTTCGGATTAGATGAAGATCAAGAAACTGACCTGTCAGGTGTTGACATACCGGTAGCTATAGAAGAATTCGTCAATTTATTAGAAGATGTACCTAACAAACAAGAGATAATAGAGTATACAGTAGAGTTATACAACAAGTGTAGATGAAATACGTAAATTTTAACAAAGTCATAATCAGAAACTTCCTTTCTGTAGGTGAGGAACCTGTGCAAGTTGAGTTCAACACCGGTCTCAATATTATAACCGGTAACAATAAAGATAAAGTAGACAGAAGAAACGGAGTAGGTAAGTCTACAATAGCAGATTCAGTTTACTTCGCGATCTTCGGTACAACTTTAAGAGAACTGAAGAAGGATCATATCATCAACAATGTAACACAACGTGATTGTGTCGTTGAGTTGTTTTTCACAGTGAATGTTGACGGGAAAAGTTCAGAGTATCATATAATACGCCAACTAGCACCAAGTAAGTGTAAGTTATACAAGGATGATGAGGATATAACACGTGATTCAATAGCTAACACTACTGAATATGTATGTAAATTGTTGAATACCACCCCGGATGTGTTTCAAAACTGTGTGATCATGACAATAAACAACGCGACTCCATTCATGGCTAAGAAAAAGTTAGAGAAGCGTAAGTTTATTGAAGGTATATTCAATCTACAAGTGTTCAGTGACATGCTAGTTAATGTTAGACAGGATTTTAATAAAGTGAATCGTGAGCTTGATATAGAATGTGCGAAATATGAAGAGATATCAAACAATCTAGCAGCATATACAGAGCAACAACAGAATGCAGCTAATATAAAGCTCCGATCAATGAATAAGTTCAAAGCAAGACTAGAAACCAACAAGAAAGAGTTAGAGTCATTAGAGTTAGAGAAAGAGAAAGTTGATAAGATTGACATGGAGAAGTATCAGTCGAATATATCCAAGCTGAGCGAGGTCATACCTACTGTTGATCAAGGTATACAAGAGATAATAACTAAAAAGAGTGAGTATCAAACTCTCATAGACGTAAACAAATCAAAACACAACAAGATTGGTACTGATAAGGACACTTGCCCGGTTTGCTTGAGCACTCTAGATGATAATCACAAACACTTCATTCATGAAGAGAAGGAAAAGCTAGTTGAGTTGATATCCAAACTGAAAAAGAAAGCTACCGCCCTAGAAAGTAAGTTAACTGAGAAACAGACACTCAGATCAGAGTTACGTGCTAAGAAAACACAACAGAAAGACAAATTGAGTGATGCAAAGCTTCAAATACAAAACTTAGCGAACATAAGACAGAGAATTGAACAACTAACCTCACTAAATGATGATATAGTTGATGATATAGAGTCTCTAGACAAACAAGATGAAGGATTCGATCAAATAATGAAGGAGTCAGAAGCTAGATTAGAGAAAACTCAAACCGGTATCAACACGATCAAGAAGGACCTCGCTAAGTTAGATATAATAAAATTTATTGTATCTGAAGAAGGTGTCAAATCATATATTGTCAAGAAAATACTACAACTATTCAACTCAAAGCTAGCACACTATCTAAAGAAGATGGATAGCAATTGTATATGTATATTCAATGAGTATTTTGAAGAAGAGATTGTTGATGAAAAAGGAAAGTTATGTTCATACTTCAATTTTAGTGGAGCGGAAAGAAAGAATATAGACCTGGCATGCTTGTTCGCTTTTATGGATATCCGACGCGTTCAAGGTGATGTAGCATTCAACTTTAGCATGTATGATGAGTTGTTTGATAGTAGTCTCGATGAACGTGGAGTTGAGTTAGTGATTGACATACTAAAGGAGAGAATAGAACATCATAACGAGTGTGTGATGGTCATAAGTCACCGCAAGGAGAGTACAAAACTAGCAACTGGTGAGATAATCTTCTTGGAGAAGCAAAACGGTGTGACAACACGAGTGGCCACTCCAGAAACCGACCTTAAATAATAATATAGTAAAATGCAAAACTTAATACAAGGATCAATAATGGGTTCAGTGATTGGATCACGCCCAAACCCAAGTCAGTCACTACCAACTACTCTCAAACACACCGCGAAGAAACCAGTCGCAAATAAAATTACACCAAATAGTAAACCTCGTGAGGTGGATATGGTGCGTGGGTTGAATTACTATGCAGATTTTAGTGGTTGTGGTTTCTGGCGTATGATCTGGCCGGAGCATACATTAAATGCATACCAAAAAGCAATCATTCACGGTAGTACTGTGATGGTTAGTGATGAGAAGTACTATACAAACGTCAAAACAGTTCGTATACAGCGACAAGCAACACCTCATCAGCTTAAATTCGTTAAATATCTGAAAGGATTGGGTGAAAAGCTAGGATTCAAGGTGGCGTATGAGATTGATGATATTGTCTTTCATGATGACATACCTGAGTATAATAAATTCAGAGGAGCTTTTGCAGATGATGCTATAAGACAAGCAACAACTGAGATGATGCAGATGAGTGACGAGATGACAGTCACTTGTGAGTATATGAAGAATTATTACATGGACAAAACCGGTAATAAGAACATAACTGTCATACCTAACTATCCTCCACGTTATTGGTTAGATCAATATGATGAATTGTCAGTTGAGCAGAATTTTAGCAAGAGAAAAAAGAAACCTAGAGTGTTATACGCTGGCAGTGGCGCGCATTTTGATGTAGACAATTTAGTAAACCAGCAGGATGACTTCGGACATGTAGTTGAAGCTGTAAAAAAATCAGTAAACAAATATCAATGGATATTTATAGGCGCATTTCCAATGAAATTGAGAGATTTGGTCAAGGCCGGAAAGATTGAGTATCATCCTTGGGTTAACTTGTATGATTATCCTAGACTAGTTAAGAAGGTACGCGCTAATGTGATGGTTGCACCATTAGTTGACAATGTATTCAATAGAGCCAAGAGTGATCTGAAGTTTATTGAAGGTTGTGCGTTTGGAGCTCCTGCTATATGTCAAGATATGTGTACATATGAGAATGCATACAAGAAATTCAACAATGGTAGTGAGATGATTGATCAAATAGATAGTGTGATGTCAGATAAGACTGATTATATGAAATTAGTACGTAAAGGCAGACAGTATATCGAGACTAGATGGTTAGAACATCCTGATAATATAGGTAAGTATACTGAGTTGTATACTTTACCATACGGTCACCCGGATCGTAAGCTTTTAAACAAGCTAAATGGTATCTAATATAAACTTGAGGTTGATCTTGGTTGAGTTGGATAACTTCAATTGTTTAACCTGCTGTTTGGTGACCCATGTGTAGTCAGTGTGTTCATCTGACAGGTCAACTTTGTTGTTCCTAGGCATGGCAGCATATAACTTAAAGCCTTTAGTTGCGACTATTGCTTTTAGCTTAGAGATTCGAATACCTGTCTCTTCCATGACCTCTCTCTTGGCACCTGCGCGGTATTTCTCACCTACATGTAAGTGACCACCTGGTAGTTCCCACTCTCCTGAGTCTTTCTGTAGGAATAGTACTGTTTTACCTCTTTTAATAATAACCTTTGCTATCTTGTCTGAATCTCTAATCACATCATTACTTAGTTGAGCTTTACATCAAAATACACTATAATATAAATATGTACCGCAATGTTTGTTATAATCCTAGAGATGAAACTGTAACGCTATTCACATGGGATAAGGAAGGTAAGAGGATCATGACGGATGTTAGCTTCAACCCCTATCTATACGTGGAGACGACGCTTAAAAGTGATGCTACGAGTATATTCGAGACACCTTTACGTAAGAGAGTGTTTAGAGACAGTAGAACTCGTAATAACTTCATAAAAGAGTTAGGATCTAATAGAGTATTCGAAAATATCAGACCAGAGCAACAGTTTCTAATAGACACATATAGCAAAGAGAACGAGAACTTAGAGTTCACACAACATCCATTGAGAATATTCTATATTGATATAGAGGTGTATTGTCCTGACTTCTTTCCCACCCCAGAAGAAGCATCTCAACCAATCAACGTTGTTACTATATATGATTCACTAGATAACAAATTTTACACATGGGGAACGAAGAAATTACAGAAAAAGATAGACAATTGTGAGTATGTATACTGTGAGACTGAAGCGATCCTACTGAGATGCATGTTAAACTACATACATAACGCTAGCCCGGATATCATCTCCGGATGGAACAGTGAGGGCTTTGACATGCCCTATATTATCAACAGAACTGCAAATGTTCTTGATGAATCTGACGCTAAACAGTTATCCCCAGTGAATAACATATACAGTCGCATGGTGACCGGTGCTTTCGGTAGAGAGCAACAGAGATGGTACATAACAGGTGTGTCATGTATCGATTATCTTGATATATACAAGAAATTCAGTGTTGGTCTACGTGAGAGTTATAAACTAGATGCAATAGCTGAAAGAGAGTTAGGAGAGCGCAAGGTAGACTATGGTAATACCAACTTATCAGCATTAGCTGATGATGATTGGCAGACATTCGTTGAGTATAATGTACAGGACGTTAATCTACTAGTGAAAATGGAGGATAAGTTACGATATCTAGAGTTATTACGCATGTTAGCATATACTGGACTGACTAATATAGAGTCTGCCATGGGTACATTGAGCGTTATCACTGGAGCCACTATAATTAAGGCTAGAAGCAAGGGATTAGTCGTACCTACCTTCATAAAGGACCATACAAACGCGGCTAAGTATGAGGGTGCTTATGTAGGTGAACCTCAACGAGGGTTTCAGCATGATGTTGTTAGTTTTGATGCAAATAGTCTATATCCCAACACAATGATATCACTAAACTTGAGTCCAGAGACTAAAGTAGGTAAGATTACTCATAAAGATGAAGAGCATGTACATATCACCCATGTATCAGGCAAATCATTCACATTAACACATGATAAGTTCTTAGAATTCATCAAAAAGGACAACATAGCAATAACCAGAGCTAAAATATTGTTTTCACAGAACAAGAAAGGTATCATGCCGGAGATTGTCGATGGTATATATCAACAGAGAGTAGAGATAAAGAAAGAACTACAAGTACTCAAGGTGAAACTGTCTAAGATGGATAAAACTGACAAGGATTACGCAGCTATCAAGAAGAAAGCTGATCAATTCGACATAAAGCAGTTCACATTAAAGATTTTGATCAACACTGTATATGGATATTTTGGTAACAAACATGCTCCTATTGGTGATCCTGATATAGCACGTAGTATCACATTAACCGGTCAAGCTGTCATCAAGAAATCGAACGATATTCTACGTGAATACATTGACGACCATGGTGAATCTGGTTTAGATCCGATCATCTATAATGACACAGATAGTTCTTATATATCCATCAATCGCCTGATGAAAAAGACAGACAAACCGTTTCATACCGATTTTAAAATATCAAAACACGCATACGAACAAGCAGACAAGCTCGAGAATCACTTAAATATAGAGATAACCAAGTGGAGTGGAACCTCTCTCAACAGTAAAGACAGTAGATTCGTGTTTAAGAGGGAATGTATGAGTGATGTTGGTATATTCTTGCAGAAGAAACGATATGTGATGCGAGTGTTAGATGATGAAGGTATACCTGTCAATAAATTCAAGTATACTGGCGTGGAGGTTGTTAGAAGCACCATGCCAGCACCAATCAAACCATATGTCAAGCAGATAGTTGAGACAATGATGGATACGGAGTCTAGAAGCACAACGAACGATGTGTTTTTAGAGGCTTACGAGATATTCAAGAAACTACCAGTAGAGGACTACTCATTTGCCATGGGTATATCCGACTACGAGAAGTACTCCACGAGATGCAATGGATTTGTGACATGTAAAGGAATGCCAGCTCACGTGAAAGCAGCATATCATTATAATATATTGTTAGAGAAGTTGGATCTGAGTGGAAAGTACGAGACAATCGAGACTGGAGACAAGGTTAGGTATTTTTATGTCAATCAACCCAACAAGTATGGCATACAGGCAATAGCCTACAAGTACTATTATCCAGATGAGTTCAAAGCTATATTCGAACCAGACATTGAGAAGATGTTTGAGAAGTTGATCTTCAGTATGATTGAGAGATTTTATGAAGCTGTCAATTGGCGCTTGAGCAAACCATCAAATCAAGTACAAACAGATCTGTTCGATTTATTAGGTGTATGAAGTTCTTCGATAACAAGAAAGCATGGATAGAAGCCATCACAGACACAGCGATAGGTACAGTTATAAACTTCCCATTGAACCTAGCAGTACTATATTTTGCGTTTAACTCAAAAATGTCTGTGTTCAACACCGCTGTACTCACATGGGTTGTGTTCACAGCAATAGCTATCATAAGAAAGTATATAATTCGCATATACTTCAAGAAAAAAGCCGTTGATTAACACGTTCAAAGTTCATATAATAAGAGTATGAGTAATATTAAAGCGTTTGTAGATAGTGTAGGTCGTGTTATCGTGGGAGAGCACGTTGAAACAGTAGAGAAAATCATGTCGATTAAGGAACCAGCGGTTGTTAATGTACAAGTCAATCAAGAGAATGGTCAGATATCAGTTCAACTTCTACCCTTCATCTTTCGTGAGTTTGTCAAAGCTGAAGCACGTGAAGCTGGTGTTATCTGGAAGTTCAATACAGACAACACTGTGACTAGTGATAATATTGAACTAGATGATCCAATCATTCAGCAATACAAGAACATTTTTAATAAACCAGTAGCAGCTCCTGAAAAAACCGAACCTGAAGTTGTGAAACTATTTGATGAGTAAACTAGACAAGGATATTCTCAAAGTTTTTGATAAACTTGAGAAACTCAACCCAGAAGCAAAATTTCTATCAGAAAGTGCGCTCAGTAATGTGACTGATCACGTAGATACTGGTTGTATGGCATTAAATGCTATTATATCTGGAAGTCTTTATGGTGGTGTGCCTATGGGTAGAATAACTGGGTTCAGTGGACCGAGTGCAGCTGGTAAGACTTACATTATCAACAAGATATTAGCGAATGCGCAAAAGAAAGGCATGGTACCTGTTATATTTGATACAGAAGCAGCTGTAGATGCTAGTAGTACCACTGGAGTTGGTTTAGATAATGATCAAGTCAAGTATGTACCGGTGCAAACAGTTGAAGATTGCAGGAATCAAATATCAGCCTTCCTGGATAGTGTTATCGAGTCAAAAATGCGTGATAAATTCATCATCAGTATTGATAGTCTTGGTAATTTAGCAAGTCAGAAGGAAGTAGATGACGCTGAGAAAGGTAAATCAGCTACCGACATGGGTACCAGAGCAAAAGGTCTCAAGAGCATGATGAGATTGTTAACATTCAAAGCTGCGCAAGCCGGTGTTACTATATTGTTCAGTAATCATACATATGATGATCCAAGTGCGATGTTTCCAACTCTAGTTAAAGCTCAAAGTGGAGGCAAAGGCCCTGTGTATCTTGCAAGTGTGTTAGTTCAATTAGCTAAAAGAGATGAAAAGTATGATGCTAGCAGAGGAGAAGAATCAGATGAGTTGTTACCTGAAGCTAACAAGGTTAGTGGTACCACGTTACGTGCATTGACTGTGAAGAATCGATTTGTACCACCATTTTTAGAATGTGAAGCATATTTAAACTTCAAGAAAGGTCTAGACTTGTATAGTGGTCTTAGAGAGATGGCAGTGAATCATGGCGTGATTGAACAGACCGGTAGTACATTTATATTACCTAGTGGAAAAGATGGTGTTCCTGGAAAAAAATTAGGGTATTACAAGAACTGGAAGAGTGATACCGATCTATGGGATACTCATATCCTACCTAATCTCGAGAAACAACTCAAAAAGCAATACAGTTACAGTGTTGATGATGTTGTGCAGGATGAAACTAAGAAGCCTGTTAAAGTTGTAAAAGAAACAACTTAACCTCTACCAGTGTTTGATCCAAACACTTCACGTGGTTTAACACCACCTGGAAGGAGTGATCCTAGTTTCTTAAAAAACCCGGGTTTGTTCTCTGGGTCAATCATTTCAATTGGTTTACCTGTTACAGGATCAATCGTACCTACTCCAGCTTCAGCTTCAGCAGCTGATTGTGCATCTGGTTCTTGGTAGTCTACTCCTGGTGTTTCGCCATTTGCGTCAGTAGGCATTGCCGCTCCAGTCTCCGGATCATAATTTGTACCGCCCTGACTGGGTAAGTTAGCCCATTCTTCATCTGACATTTCTCCTCCTTGACTGTCTGGATCCCATGGGGTATCAATACTAGACGTGGGTAAATCCTCCGGTACTTCTGGTTCAACACCTGGTTCAACACTTGGCTCAACGTATGGTTCAGCAGCCGCACTAGGTACTTGACCGTCTGCAGCAGCATTAGCAGCTCCACCCATCACACTACCAACTGCATCTCCAGCGGCTCCTGCGACCATTCCAACCGCTCCACCTTTCATTGAATCTGCACCAGCTTGATTAGCTGCTCCTTTAAATTTATCCATCATACCCCCCTCAGTACCCTTTGCACCTTTTATAGCACCTCTAACACCACCCATAAGAGCACCGGTTAGATATCTAGTAGCTGGTATGGCAAAAGGACCTCCACCCGCGATTAACGCTGCAGCAATACCCATGGCAGCAAGACCACCAATTGCACCCTTGTTAGCCTTAACAAAATTCCAAACCTTACCTAAAATTCCTGGTGCCTTAGCTCCGTCCGCCGGTGCTGGAGCACCTCCTGCTGGTGTTGCACCGTCTGCTACCGGTTTTTCAGCTGGCATTGACGCGCCTCCCGCACCTACTGTTGGTGCTGCTGGTCCTGGTGTACCTTCTGGCTTTGCTGCTGGGGCACCACCATTCAATTGAGCGGTCAATTGCGCGATCTGGTCTTTCATCTGCGCGATCTCATCTGGTGTGTCCGGATCATCATCCTTCAATTGCCCTTGTAAATTTTGTATTTGTGATTGTGGATCACTACCTTCTGGTGTGCCTTCTTCTGGTGTACCTGCTGCTGGAGCTTCTGGTGT
>ERZ887851.529-NODE-529-length-37585-cov-27.892832_pt1 | contig 37585 bp, 34 predicted proteins | sample MGYA00521100_ERZ887851 | MGnify/ENA primary metagenome ERZ887851 (study PRJEB32303, sample SAMEA104408602) | aquatic metagenome | biome: Brackish water; feature: Pelagic; material: water | place: Baltic Sea | collected 2014-06-06T16:11:00 | depth 11,444 m ... | reverse complement strand
CGTATCACCTCTACCCGATTCAAACATCTTTTGGTTCGACTGTTTTCGAGGTTGATGAAACCAACCCTGAAATTTTGAATCTAGCTTTGGGCAACGAAGAAGGCCTCGCCTTTGCAAATTGGCTGTCCGAAAATTCTTTTCTTTTTGATCTTGAAAGCAATACCGCCATTATTAAGCAGCAGCTGATCGATGGCGAAAAGGGCTGCTGGATCACCGGTCCCTGGAGTGGATCTTGGTTTACCGAGACCTTTGGTGAGGAAGGCTGGAACGCCTATGAAGTTCCTTCTGCCGGCGGACAAGTATCAAGGCCATTTCTAGAGGTTCGGGGAGCAATGCTGAGTGCTCGAGCCGTTGACCCGGGTGCTGCGACCAAGTTCATTGTCGAATACTTAGGAAGCGACCCCGGTCAAATCGCCATGTTTCAGGCAACCGGGCGCACTCCTTCTAATCTAAAAGCCCTAGAAAGCGCCAAAGATTTTAAGATTCCCTACCAATTCGGCTTGACCGGTTCTAATGCGGTGCCGAGGCCGGTGTCGCCAAAAATAGACTCCGTTTGGTTTCCGCTGGGAGAGGCTCAAATGGCAATTCTGCGGAAAGACGATGATCCGAACCTGCTCTGGAGAATGATGTCCGAAGAAATAGCGGCAGTCACCGGTGACTAAAGCTTGATTGTTTTGTGGGAGTGTCCCCACATTTTGGGACTTTCATTGTGCATATCCTCACGTCTGTGGGGCATTTTGCAGGGTAGTTTGTAAGCATGCCTGAACTGGATTTGCAACCGCACCACGATGGCTCGGCACTTTACGTTGCGAATCAGCGCCCTAAGCTCGGCGACAAAATCAAGATTCGCATCCGGATACACAATTCAATTGGCAAACTAAAGCAGGTCCTGATTCGTCAAAGCGAATCAGGTCAGTCGACATTTAGTCCGGCACTCAAGCCTCTTATTCATCGTCACGGTTGGGATTGGTACGAGGGCATACTTGCTATCCCAAACCCGGAAGTCAACTACAGGTTTTTTCTAGAAGGCACTAGCGGCGAGAGCTTTTGGCTAAATGCCACGGGGCTACATGAGCTAGATCAGCCAGACCGCGATGATTTTAGAATTAATGTTCACAACAATGTCCCCAAGTGGGCTACCGGGGGCGTTCTGTATCAGGTCATGCCAGACCGATTTTCTCGTTCGACCAAAGCAGATGACCGCGAGATGCCGGCATGGGCGGAGCCCAAGACCTGGAATAGTGCAGTGAAGACCAGGGGCAGCGGAGTAAACGAGCAGTTTTTTGGCGGTGACCTAAAGGGGATTGAAGATCGCTTGAGCCACCTGAAAAAAGTTGGCGTCACGATTTTGCAGCTCACACCGTTTTTCCCGGCTGGCTCCAGCCATCGGCTAGATGCGACGAGTTTCGACCAAGTTGACCCAGTGCTGGGTGGAAATTCAGCTCTTGCCAGCCTGGTTTCCAAGGCTCACGAGGCAGGCATCAAGGTAATTGGCGATTTGAATTTGAACCACTCGGGCGAGGTTCACGAGTGGTTTGCGTCAGCGTTCAAGAAGCCTGCTGCTCTAGAGAGTGAATTTTATTATTTCTCCGAGGGCAACTTCAGCTATGAATCCGTGCGAGCAAACGAAGCCCAACCCAAGTTCAACTGGGGCTCTGGGGAAATTAGAAAACGCCTCGTTGAGGGCAAGGCATCGATTATTGCCAAAAGCCTTTCGGCACCGTTTCAGCTTGACGGCTGGATGCTGGCGGCGGCAGGAGCAATTGGTAAAAACCGAATCGATGACTACAACCATCAGGTTCTAAACCTTGTTCGAGAAACCATGAACAACTCGAATCCAGACAGCTTGTTGATAGGTAATTTCGGAACGGACTCGGGAGCCCAGACTCAGGGCGATAATTTTTCAGCGATCTTGAGCTATGCCAACTTCACCCGGCCGACCTGGAGCTGGCTTTGGAACACCAAGCAGAATAAAGAAGAAGCCAAGATTGGGCTTGGTCGCAAGGCGATTTCAGGAGACCAGTTTCGTCAAGCCCATAACTGCCAGTCCGGAACTACCCCTTGGCACTTGAGAATGCACGCTCTAAACGCTCTTGATACCTATGAGACCGGACGGTTTAAGACCTTCGCCATTTCTGGCTCGCAGCGGGTTGCCGCAGGGTTGCAGTTCACTTTTCCTGGAATTCCGCATGTTTACGCAGGAGATGAACTGGGCCTAGACGCCGAAACTGGTGAGGGTTCAAGAACTCCAATGCCTTGGAATGGCGAGCGGGAGACCGACCCCCACATGATTGAAACCTACGCGAAGCTGTCTCAAATACGAAAGCACCATCGAGCTTTGGCCGAAGGCTCAATGCGTTGGCTTTATTCATCGGATGAAGCAATTGCTTTCGTTAGAGAATCAAAGACCGAGTCGGTGCTGGTAATTGCCTCCAGGGGCAGGGATCGCAAGCTCCAATTCTCGAGAGATGCCATCAGTGGCGCCGAGGGCGCCACCAATCTTTTTGGCAACGGTCTGCTTCGCGTAGTGGGTGGAAAAATACGCTACGACGCCGCAGAATTGGATTTACAGATTTGGCGTTTGCCTAGCGCTGTTCGCTAGTGCTAATCTTCTTCGGTTGCAGTTATGGCAGCGCCCCGATAGCTCAGTGGTAGAGCACTTCCATGGTAAGGAAGGGGTCGACAGTTCAAACCTGTCTCGGGGCTCGGTCTTCGGATCAAACGCGGCGGGGTAGCTCAGGTGGTTAGAGCGCACGACTCATAATCGTGAGGTCGCGGGTTCGAGTCCCGCTCCCGCTACCAAGGCATTACCCTTGTATCCATGGTTAACCCAAACATTCAAGGCAAGCGATATCCCAGGTCTGCCGCCTACCTAGTGGGCCGAGAAAAAATTCGCGAGTTTGCAAGAGCAACTTTCGCTTCCGAAGAGTCAATCGATCTGGCCGCAGCAAAAGCCGCCGGTCACACCGACCTAGTAGCTCCTCCAACTTTCCCGATAGTCCTTCAAGAGTTCGGTTTGAAGCTTGTTATTGCCGATCCGGAGGCCGGGCTTGATTTTTCTAGGGTTGTCCACGGCGAACAGAAGTTTGTTTTCCAGCGGCCAATCGTTGCCGGTGATCTTTTGACTAGCGAACTATCCGTTGCAAGCGTCAAGTCCCTTGGTGGCAACCACATGGTGGTTTTCGACACTGAAATTTTCGATGAGGGTAATTCACTTGTCTGCACCGCGATTTCAACGCTTGTGGTTAGGGGGGAAGATGCCTGAAATCAGTGAATTAACTATTGGCGATGTGATAGCTGAAAAAAACTTCAACCTGGACCGAGACTCCCTGGTTCGATATGCGGGGGCCTCAGGCGATTTCAACCCAATTCACTACCGCGACGATATCGCAGCAAGCGTCGGATTACCAGGGGTGTTGGCTCATGGGATGCTCACCATGGGACTGTCAATTGACCCGGTGGTTAGTTGGCTTGGAGATGCTGGAAAGATTCTTGAATACGGCGTGAGGTTCACCAAGCCGGTCGTGGTTCCAGCAAAGGGGCGCGCCGTAATTACAGTCGTTGCCAAGGTTGCCGAACTGGATCCAGAGACTAAAAAGGTAAGAATCGATTTGCAAACAAGCTTCGATGGCAACAATGTTCTTGGGAAATCACAAGTTTGGGTTCAGCTTTGAGTAACGCTCCAGTAAGTCTTTCCACGCTCACCACGATGCAGGTTGGTGGAGTGCCAAGTCGGATTATTAGCTGCGGCAATACCCAGCAGTTATACGACGCAGCTATTGAGCTCTGGAGTAGCGATGAGCAATTTCATGTTCTGGCAGGCGGCTCTAACACAGTATTTGCGGAAGATCTAGAAGGTCTAACGATCCTTCACGTGACTAACCGAGGTGTGGAAATTGTCTCCGAGGATGCACAGTTTGTGACGGTTCAGGTTCAGGCAGGTCACTCTTGGGACGAGTTCGTGGCCTGGGCGGTAACCAATGACTATGCCGGGATTGAAGCCATGAGCGGAATACCTGGCAGCGTCGGTGCCACCCCTGTTCAAAACGTTGGCGGTTACGGCCAGGAAGTATCTGACGTGATTACCCAGGTTGAATTTCTAGAAAAAGGCTCAGATGAGTCCGTAATAAGGCCAGCCAGCTATTTCGAATTTTCCTATCGAGACAGCGCTTTGAAGCATGGGCTTGAGGGCTTAGTGGGCTGGGTCGAATTCAGATTGCAAAAACTAGCTGGGATGAGTGTCCCCATGAAATCCGGTCAGATCACCGAGCACTTGGGCGCAGAATACGGATCTGCATTGCCCTTGGAGCAAGTTCGAAAAACAGTCCTAGAGCTTCGCGCCTCCAAGGGGATGGTCATAAGCGAAACCGACCCCGACAGCGTCGGATGCGGAAGCTTTTTTACCAACCCGGTGATTAGTGTCGAAAAGAGCCTTGAGTTTCCCGAGGAGATGCAGCGCTGGAGAATGCCAAATGAAGACCAGGTGAAAATATCGGCGGGTTGGCTAATCGAGAACGCCGGCTTCCCCAAGGGTTACTCGATTCCTGGCTCGAAGGCTGCAATCTCCAATAAGCATGCGTTGGCAATCACCAACCGAGGTGGGGCAAGCAGCGCTGAAATTCTTGAATTAGCCAGGCTGATTCAAGAGCGCGTTGCTGCCAGGTGGGGAATCAACTTGATTCCAGAACCCAATTTGGTTGGTTTTTAGAGCTAACTAAAAAGCTTTTGCATGCGCTGGATACCCTCTAGCAATTGATCGTCACTAAGCGCGTAGCTCATTCGCAAATAACCACTCGGACCAAACGCCTCCCCTGGAACTAAGGCCACTTCGGCCTGCTCGAGAATCATGTCTGCAAGCTCCAGAGAGCTTGTGATTTGTTTCCCAGCCCAAGTCTTACCAAGTAACCCACTGACATCTGGGTAAACATAGAAGGCGCCCTCAGGATTCGGTGTCGTCATCCCCGGGATTTTGTTTAGTTCGGCAACGGCAAGTTTTCGCCTGCGGTCAAAGGCTGCCAGCATCTTTTGGATTGGCTCTTGATCGCCGGTTATTGCGGCAATCGCTGCTCGCTGCGAAATGTTTGAAACATTCGAGGTCAAGTGTGACTGCAGGTTGCCCGCGGCCTTAGCGGCATCGTCCGGGGCAATCATCCACCCGAGTCGCCAGCCGGTCATGGCGTAGCTCTTGGCAACACCGTTGACCATGATGGTGCGGTCTTGGATCTCTGGCACGAGCTCAGTTATTGAGTAGGCGCGAACACCGTCGTAGACCACGTTTTGATAAATCTCGTCGCTTATTACCCAAAGATTAGGTTTGGTCGCGACCCAGTTTCCAATGTCTGTCAGCTCTTGTTTGGAGAACACCGCGCCAGTTGGGTTTGACGGTGAGCAAATTAGTAACGCCTTGGTCTTTGGTGTGTAGGCGGCCTCCAGCTGCTCGACGGTTACTTTGTAGCCCTGGTCAGATCCTGCGAATACATCGACCTGCTTGCCCCCGGCAAGCTTGATTGCTTCTGGGTATGTGGTCCAGTAGGGAGCAGGCACCAATACTTCGTCGCCGTCGTCGAGGATGACTTGAAATGCTTGGTAGACAGCCTGCTTGCCACCGTTAGTGACAATGACTTGGCTCGGAGTTATTTTCGTGCCACTGTCCTCAAGCGTTTTTTGAACAATTGCTTCTTTCATTTCCGGAAGTCCTGCTGCCGGGGTGTAGCGATGATTTTTAGGGTCTCGAACCGCAATCGCGGCGGCCTCAACAATGTGTGCTGGAGTCGGGAAATCCGGCTCGCCGGCGGCGTATGAGATGACCGGGCGTCCGTTGGCAATTAGGGCCTTGGCCTTGCTGTCGACCTTCAGGGTCGCAGATTCTGCAATGGCGCTAATTCGCTTTGAAATTCTAGAGTCAGACATCCTTCAAGAATAGTTGCGGAATGTGTCGACGGTGGTTGATTCCCCGTTGCAATGCGTGAAATAACCCCCTAGACTTACTCGAGTTGACATCTGCCGATAACTATTCTGGCGAAATTCACTTAAATAGATTCAATCTATAAGTGTGTCTTTTCCAGATGGCACTTGAAACCAAGCCTTGTGCTAAGTAACGGTTGGTGGCGATGTCACACACAGGGCGGTGGCTCAATTGGTAGAGCAGCGGTCTCCAAAACCGCAGGTTGCAGGTTCGAGTCCTGTCCGCCCTGCGAAGAAAGAAGGTTAAGTTGGCAGAAGAGAACGAGAAGGCTTCAGAGGACTTAGTAGAGAAGGCGCAAGCCGACGCTGCCAAGGCAAAGAACCCTATCCAAAAGGCGGCCCTGTTTATTCGCCAGGTACTTTCTGAGCTAGGCAAAGTAACAACGCCTACTCGCAAAGAGTTGATCAATTACACCGGAGTCGTTCTTGGCTTCGTAGCGGTGGTAATGGTCATCATCTCCGCTCTTGACTGGGTTTTCCTAAACGTCGTGACCTTCATGTTCGCAGGATAAGAGGTACAAAATGTCAGATCTAAATTTCAGTGACGTCGCAAGCGACGCCAAAGCCACAGAAGAAGTCGAAGCTGTTGAAGCTGTCGACAGTCAGAACGTTGAAACCGACGCAGCCGAGTTGAACGAAAGTGCAGTCGAATCCACCGATGACGCCTTAGAGGCCGAAGCCGAAGCAGTCGAAGAGGCAGCAGTCGCAGTTGAAGAAGAGCCTGTCGTTGAAGAGGCCGACCCTTACTTGAAGTTTCGCGAAGAACTTCGTGGCCTAGATGGCAAGTGGTACGTTGTCCACTCTTACGCCGGTTACGAGCGTCGCGTGAAGCAAAACATCGAAACCCGTAAGGCAGCTCTTGCCGGTGGCGATGACATCCTGCAGATCGAAGTTCCAATGGAAGAGTCCATTGAGATCAAAAACGGTCAGCGCAAATTAGTTTCTAAGGTCCGCATTCCCGGTTACGTGCTTGTTCGCATGGAGCTCAATGAGGACAGCTGGACCCTGGTTCGCCACACACCAGCCGTTACTGGCTTTGTTGGCAACTCCCAGCACCCAACTCCACTTCGTCCGGCGGAGGCATTTGAAATGCTAAAGCCACTTTTCACTCCAGAAGAGACCGAAGAGGTAAAGAACTCCAAGGCTGCTGGAAACGGCCCTGGCGGCAAGGCAAAGTCAAGGTCTATCCCGGTCAACATCGACTTCAAGATCGGCGAAAGCATTTTGATCAAGGACGGTTCTTTTGCCGGCCTTCCCGGCACAATCTCCGAAATCAAGCCGGAAAGCGGCAAGGTTACGGTTTTGGTTTCACTATTCGAACGCGAGACTCCAGTGGAACTGGCCTTTGACCAGGTCGGTCCGCTGAACTAAGGAAAGATAGAAAAATGGCACCCAAAAAGAAAATCACCGGTCTGATTAAGTTGCAGATCCAGGCAGGCGCTGCTAACCCAGCTCCACCTATCGGACCTGCACTAGGTCAGCACGGTGTAAACATTATGGAGTTCTGTACTGCATACAACAACGCAACCGCAGACCAGCGCGGAAACGTTGTTCCAGTAGAGATCACCGTTTATGAAGACCGTAGCTTTACATTCATCCTGAAGACACCTCCAGCCGCCGAGCTAATCAAGAAGGCAGCCGGAGTTCCAAAGGGTAGTGGCACACCTCACACCGTGAAGGTTGGCAAGCTAACCAAAGAGCAGGTCCACTCCATCGCTGAAGCAAAGATGGCAGACCTGAACGCTAACGACATCGACGCAGCTGCGAAGATCATCGCCGGCACCGCCCGCTCAATGGGAATCACCACTGAGCTCTAAGCAACAAAACAACTAGATAGTCGTGGGAGGGGTAGCACCCCATAAACCACTACTGTGACCGAAAGGAATAGCAGCATGGCAAAACGCTCAAGAGCCTACACAGAGGCCAAAGCAAAGATCCAAGAGGGCAAGTTCTACTCCACTGCGGAGGCTTCCGCCCTAGCAATCGACACCGCTGGCAAGAAGACCAACTCAACTATTGAGGTTGGACTGAAGCTAGGTGTTGACCCAAGAAAAGCCGATCAGATGATCCGTGGCACCGTCTCGCTGCCACACGGAACCGGCAAGATCGCCCGAGTAATCGTGTTCGCTAACGGTGCAGCAGCAGACGCTGCTCGCGAAGCTGGCGCCGATGAGGTTGGCTCCGACGAGCTAATCGCAAGGGTTGAGGCTGGCTGGACTGACTTCGATGCTGCGGTTGCAACCCCAGACCTAATGGGTAAAGTTGGCCGCCTTGGAAAGGTCTTGGGTCCTCGTAACCTGATGCCAAACCCGAAGACCGGAACAGTAACCATGGACACCGCCAAAGCTGTCACAGACATCAAGGCTGGTCGTATTGAGTTCCGCATCGACAAGCAGTCAAATCTTCACTTCATCGTTGGCAAGGCAAACTTCTCAGCTGAGAAGCTAACCGAAAACCTAAACGTTGCAATGGAAGAAGTTGTTCGCCTGAGGCCATCGACGGCTAAGGGCAAGTACCTACTAAAGGGTTCTGTAGCAACTACTTTCGGTCCCGGGATTCCATTGGACCTGTCGGACTACTAAAGAGTTCTTAACCACCTGGTCAGCGCCAGCGTGCTCACGCAATCATCTTGGTTGTAGTCGAGCACCTGGCGCTTCAGTGTTTCTGCGGCAGTCGGGTCTGACTCGAGCTTCTCTAGGTAGGACTCGTAAGTGTCCATCGAACCCATCGCTTCCTTGACCGAGGATTTTCTTTCAAACTCGTAGTAATTCTCAAGTTTCTTTATCGAGTAACTTTCTTGAGACAAGACAAGCGAAGACTTCACGACAAGATAAAGATCGACAAATACCCCATCGCTGATCAGCTGCTCCACCTCGTCGATAAAGCTGTCGAAGCGCTTTGCGAGCCTGCGCAGAGCGGCTAGCTCGTAGTTAGCGTAGTGATAGACCTTGAGGTCGGGATAGGTGGCTAGCCTGGCAAATAGAAACCGAATAAATCCCTCAAAAGATTCTCTCTCGGCATCTCGGTCATCTGCCCAGGACCAGTGAAATTCTGATCCGGAGTCGATAGTCAGATACCCGAATAGGTACTCGAGGCCACCCGCTGGAGCCGAAAACACGAACCCCTCAAGATCGAAAAACAGGTCTCCCTTGTTTTCTTGTGGCAGAGCGGTGAGGGGTGCTCGGTTCTTTACTTCGTAGACGTGCTCGCCAGAGTCATAAGTGTGCTGCTGAAGCCTGGCTTGTCTTGAGAGCACCGCAACTTTTTCTTGACTCATGGTTTCAGTGCTTCCCTCAAATACGCCAAGCTCCCGAACGGTGTTTACGCCGGCTGCCCGAAGGGACACAACCTGAGCCTTCGAGATTCCAGCAACTAGCTGCAGGCTATTAGTTTCAGATCTTTGGTGACTACAGAGCTTGGGGTATTCGCAAATACCGCAGTAACTGGTAGCGGCGCAAATCAGCTCTCCGCAGTCGGCGATTGAGGTCGGGCTGGAGTCGATAAAAGCGGCTACTTCATCGAGGTATTCACTGCGGTTTGATTTCATATTTGCCACAAGCACATCGGCAGCAAACTCGTTGATTTCCCGGCTTCCTTGGATTAGACCATGCGTCCCGGGAGCATTTAGACCCATTGTTTCTAGGACATCAACATAGAGACCCACCTGAACCTGGTACTCAGGCTTGGGGGTTTTTGAAAGCTTGGCATCCCATGCTGTGTAGCCGGCAGTTAGGTCGCCAGACTTTATTGCTGTTAGGCCAGTTTCGGTGAATTCAAATCGGTAGTCGGAGCGCAAAAGGAAATCCGGACGGCCGGAAAACACCATGCTTCCCGAACCTCCTTTGAGGATTCCTTGGTAAATCACCGGAACATTTGCGAGCATGAGCTTTTGAGTATCGGCTGGATCATAGCTCTCGGGTTTCTGGATTTGATCGCCCAGATTGGCAAGCAGTTCTTGCTCGAGAGCTTCCTCAAATTGATTTCCATATCGGATTGGAAGGTTATCGGGTCTCTCATAAAAAGAATCGAGCAAATCCTGTAGCTGGGGCAGCTTGAGTTCTCTGGCAACAGAGAGCTTGGTGCAGTGCGGGCACTGAGCGCGCATCAAGTCTCTTGAGTCGAAACTCCAGGTTCCATCGCGTAACTTCATTACAACAAAGAGTGCCACATTTTACGATTCAAGGAGTCACCTTGTGAGCGGCTCACACCTGAAGCCGCGCTTCAACCTCGGCTCTCGTTGGGGGCTGGCAGCCAACCCTCTCACACACGATTGCTGCAGCAGCCGTGGCATACTCAGCGGCGCTGCGTATTTCATCCGGGGTTAGTGCGTGCAGTTTTGCTAAGGGTTCAATGCCCAGAGCATCTAGGTCACTGAGTTTGGCTAAGAAATTCGCCATGAAGGTATCTCCAGCGCCAACGGTGTCTACCAAAGCAATCCGTTGAGCATCCACTGATATCCGCACTTTGTTGTGGTGAACCTCAACCCCATCTGCCCCGCGGGTGATGATTAGCAGCTGTCCTCGACTGGTCCACTGTTCAGCGATGTCACTGAGGTCGGCACCTGCCTCTAGGTCAAATAGCCACTCGATGTCGGCATCGGAGGCTTTGATTATGTGGCTTACCTCGTTTAGCCCCAGAACACGCTCTAGCTCGACTTTTCTTTCAAAACCTAGTGACGGTCGAATATTTAGATCGTGAGAGAGCGTGATTTGTCTTGAATCCGATAACGTTGCAAGCCAATCCGCCAAAACCTTACTTCCCGGCTCAATCGCGGCAGTTAGGCAACCAAATTGAACTGCCTTGGCACCGAGCAGGGTTACCGCCTCGATGGTTGGGAGCTCTTTGGGTTCCCAAGCCCAGTCGGCTGTTCCGTTGATGTAGAAGGCGTAGCTGGCAACTCCGGCAGAATCGATTGTTGCAATAGCCAAGGTTGTTTGTTCGGCGGCAGCAACTGAAAGCGATAGGTCAACCTTGTATGACTCGAGGTGGGCTCTAATCTTGTGTCCGAAGGAATCAGCTGAGATCCTGGCCAATAACCGGTGTGGAACATCTGCCCTTGCAAGCGCCACGGCAACGTTGGCATTGGCTCCTCCAACAACTGGGTTGTAGCCCTGATTAGAACCTTCGTGGCCGATCAGGTCAATGAGAGCTTCACCTATAACTAGAATCATGGCGCTAAGTCTAGACTTTAGCCATGAAGACTGCCTCGAGCATAAAGACTGCAATTCGACTTCCGCTCATTGGCCTTGTAGCCGCTTGGCTTTTGTTTATGATTGCCGCCTACTCACAGTTGTTGGTTCAGCGCACCGTTTATCTTGAAGATGGAACTTCGGTTTATCCGGACCCAAGATTTCAGCTGGAAATCTACCTTTTCTTTCTCGGAATTACTGCATTTGCCCTTGCGGCGCTGGCCGGACAAAAACTTGCTTTGAGAATCAGAACCGAGTCTGATTCCGGGTTGGCCATAAGTGCTCACCGCCTAAATAACTTAGGTGTCGTGCTTTCGCTGGTCGCCGGTGCCATTTTCGCGATCGCAAGCTTTTTTGGGGCTTGGGATTCTTTCAACCCCTCGGATGATCCAGTAGGACTGCGATTCCTAAATGTCTATCTGCCAATAATCCTTGCAACAGCGCTAGTGGTGTTCGTGATCTTGGCGGCATTCGTGTTCAGAAAAGATGCGCCCGATATTCCAGCGGGGGAAAAGGATGAAGATCGCAAAAAGTTACAGCGCGCCATTGGTCTTGCTTACGCGAGTCCCATTATCGGAACGGCAATAGCGATTATCTTCGGCCTGGTCGTTTACGACGTGACTCGAACTAGCCTTGATGTCTGGATCTGGGTGATAATTCAGGCTGTTATTGCGGTTTCCATAATCACCGGAACCCGATTCGCTGCCCAAGCCAGGTCTTCAAAGCCACTGCCAGTCAAGGAGCGCACTATTGGTTTAGCCGCTGTGAAGCTAAACCTTGTCTTGGCAATTGTGTTTGGTGCTGTCGTGACCCTGATGGCTTTCACAATGGGCTTTCAAGCTATTTCTAGTCTCGAAGTCTTCCCAGACTGGAGAGAAAACATGACCGCGGTGGAGCAGCAGTCAAGAATTATCGCTCCTTCAATCAGCTGGTTCTTCCGGCTCATGCTTCCGGCGCTAGTCTTACTTGCGCTGGCTGCGTTCGGTATTTACCGAACCACCACCTCTCGCCACGCTGAATAAGGACTAGAAAGCAGATGCAAATAACCCTTAAGGGCTTGCTGTTCGATAATGATGGAGTCCTTGTCGACTCTATGCCCGGTGCACTGAAAGCATGGGTGTCATGGGGCGAGCGCTATAACCGCGGCTTTGAGCTCAGTGCTGAATATCACGGCCGACGAGCAAGCGACATCGTTGCTGAACTAGTTTCGGAAGACAAATTTCATGACGCGCTCGATTACATAAACCAACTTGAACTTGATGAGGCCCACTCAACTACCGCTCTTGTCGGAACTCTTGAGCTTTTGGCGTCACTCCCCGATGGGACTTGGAACGTAGTGACCGGAGCCAATCCGGAACTGGCCAGAGCCAGATTGTCTGCCGCGGGAATTGTGCCGCCTCAGGCTCTAGTGACTGCCGCCGATGGCCGAAAAGGTAAGCCGGACCCGGAGCCTTATCTATTGGGAGCTCAAAAAATTGGCATTCCCATATCTGAATGCGCGGTATTCGAAGATGCCCCAGCAGGCCTCTTGGCAGGCAAGTTAGCTGGGGCGGCATTGTTAGTGGGAATCGGCGAACAGACCCTTGCATCGGTTGCAGATCTTGTGGTTGTTTCACTGGCGGGATTGAAATACTCCCAAGGGTTGTTAGAAATACCCGATGAAGTTAGGTTGAGGTAATGGCAGAAATAGAATTTTATACCGCCGATTGGTGCAGCGACTGCAGGCGTTCAAAGTCACTATTGGACACTCTCGGGGTTGAATACGAGACATTTGACGTAGAAGAGAGCAAAGAAAATGCCGACAAGTCGCAGGCTATTTCTGGACGTCACAACATACCGGTGATCAAATTTGCAGACGGCAATTTCCTGGTTGAGCCAAGCGATGCCATACTGCACGCAGAGCTTAAAATCCGCGGAATCATAGCCTAGGTCTATCTTTTTTTGCGTTCGGGTCGTAGGCTTTAACTATTGTGAGCTCGGGGTCTCCGGATTCACCAGATAAGGACTTCCCCGACGATGCCAAATAATAACTATTCGCCTGCGCCGACCAAATCAAATGGTCGAAAGGGCTACGCCTCAAAAAAGGGCGATTACCAATCAACCGATGGAGCTCGAAAGCCCCGTCACTCACAGCGACCTGACCGAGTTCAGCGCGAGGATTCTCGCGACAAGGACTTCTCAAATGCACGCGCCAAGACCGGCAAAACCTTCCAGGGTGACAAGAAGCTAGACAGGCTTGAGGCGACCGAGGTAGGCGAGAGCTTTGCGACTTTCCAGGAGATGAATCTTCCTGAGCGTCTAACTCAAGAGCTAGCGAAGATGGGTGCGGCAACACCGTTCCCAATCCAGTCTGCAACTATCCCAGCGGCCATGGCCGGGCGACACGTGTTGGGCCGCGGAAAAACCGGCTCCGGTAAAACAATTGCTTTCGGTGTCCCGCTAGTTGCCTTCTTGGCACAAGCTGGAAACCAACCTAGAGTTCCGCTGAAGCCAAGAGCATTGGTTCTTGCGCCAACCCGAGAGTTGGCTCAGCAGATTGATCGCACTCTCTCGCAGCTTGCGAAATCAGTAGGTTTTTACACCACCACTATTTATGGTGGTGTGCCTCAGCACCGTCAGGTCGAAGCTCTAAAGCGCGGCGTAGACATTGCGATTGCTACCCCGGGTCGCTTGGAAGACCTAATGGCCCAGGGCAAAATTGATCTTTCTGGTCTAGAAAGAGTTGTAGTTGACGAGGCTGACCACATGTGTGAGTTGGGCTTTGTTGAGCCAGTAAACCGCATTTTGGAGGCAGCAGGAGACAGCCAAAAGCTTCTTTTCTCTGCGACTTTGGACTCTGAGGTAGCTCAGCTTGTCAAGAAGTTCATGCCGTCACCTTACGTATACGAAGTACCGGGCGAAGTAAACGAGTCTTCCGACATCGAGCACCGCGTGCTAGTTATGGATCCAAAGGATCGATCAGCGATCTTCCATCGCCTAGTTCAGGGCTCCGGCAAGTCAATCGTGTTCGTTCGCACCAAGCTAACGGCTGAGGCTTTGTCTTCTAGCCTGAATGACGCCGGTGTCCCAACAGCAAGATTGCACGGAGACCTAAACCAGGCTCAGCGAACCAAGAACCTAGAGCGATTCATCAAGGGGTCTGCTCGCGTTATGGTCGCTACTGACGTTGCAGCTCGTGGTATCCACGTTGACGACGTGAAACTGGTAATTCAGCTGGATTTGCCTGAAGAGTACAAGACCTACCTGCACCGAGCTGGCCGCACCGGCCGCGCTGGTCGCAGCGGAACAGTAATCTGCATGGTGCCATCGGGTCGCTCAAGAAAAGCAGAAGATCTGCTAAAAAGAGCTGACCGCGAGGCCATTTACAGCAACGTAACCCCGGGTCACGAGTTGCTTGAAGAGCTAGCTGGACCGATTGCGCCGCCAATGGTCATGGACTCAATTGACTTCGGTGATTCAAGATTTGCGACTGTAAACAAGAACAAAGTCAGAACTGACTTGCGGGCACGCCACACGCCTAATAAGATGGGCGGAGCCAAAGACCGCCGGTACAAGTCGCGCTAAGACCTAGAACTAGTTCTAGATTCATCGCGACTGACGAAGGTTCACGAAAGTGAAAACCAGCGCAGGTGTATGAAGAGATTCTCTTTTTGAGTATTGCTCCGTGCGCTATGCGCCGGAGCATTTTTTTGATCCTCTTGTCACCGGCACTAAACAAACAAGGAGCGCCATGGCAGACAAGAAGGAAAAGGTAGCCGAGCTAACCGAAAGGTTTACAAGCTCGAACACCGTTATTCTGACTGAATACCGCGGACTCAGTGTGACGAAGATGAAAGAACTTCGTCGTGCAATGGTTAATGACGCAACATACGTGGTTGCAAAGAACACCCTTCTGAGAATTGCTGCGAAAAACGCAGGAGTTACCACTTTCGACGACCAGCTGGTTGGACCATCAGCCCTGGCTTTCGTTCACGGTGACCCAGTAACAACAGCAAAGGCTCTGAAGGACTTCGCAAAGGCTAATCCACTGCTTCTTATCAAGTCCGCCGTTATGGATGGAATTGACCTTGATGCAGCTGAGATTAACAAGCTCGCTGAGCTCGAAACCCGTGAGGTGCTATTGGCTAAGGTCGCTAGCGCAATCAAGGCAACGATGTTCAAGGCCGCCTACACCTTCAACGCACTACCTTCCGGGGCAGTTCGCGTTGTCGACGCATTGCGTCAAAAGCAAGAGTCCAACTAATTACCCAAACCAAATAGGAGAACAAAATGGCAAAGATGACTGCCGACCAGCTCATTGAGGCTTTCAAGGAGCTAACCCTTATTGAGCTTTCAGACTTCGTAAAGAAGTTCGAAGAAGTATTCGAAGTATCAGCCGCAGCACCAGTTGCTGTTGCAGCAGCCGGTGGCGCTGCCGCCGAGGCAGTAGAAGAGAAGGACGAATTTGACGTCATTCTTGACGCTGCTGGCGACCAGAAGATCCAGGTTATCAAGGAGGTTCGTGCTATCACTAACCTAGGCCTAGGCGAAGCCAAGGCCCTTGTTGACGCAGCCCCTTCAACAATTCTTGAGGGTGCGAAGAAGGACGTTGCTGAAGACGCCAAGGCAAAGCTTGAAGCCGCTGGTGGAAAAGTAACCCTAAAGTAATTTTCTTTACTTAGAAATTAACCCCCGCAGTCTGACTGCGGGGGTTTTTTCATAACCTGAGCAAGACCAAGCTGGTTGCCATTACTGCCATTCCGGCTATGAGACCGTAGACGGTTAGGTGACCACGGGCCGAGTTCTTGGCGGTCGGCAAGAGCGTATCTATGGCAAGAAATACCATCACGCCGGCGACCATGGAGAACACAAAGCCCAGTGAGAAATCTGTAAGGAAAGGCCTCAAGATCAGGTAGCCGATAATCGCACCTGCTGGCTCAGCAAGCCCTGAAAGAAAACTCAGCTTGAAGGCTTTGCTTCTGGATTTAGTTGCGTAGTAAACCGGCACCGAAACCGCAATGCCTTCTGGAATATTGTGAAGGGCCACTGCCACTGCCATCGCGATTCCAACTTCTGGGTCATCGAGGACTAGCAAGAACGTCGCGAGCCCCTCGGGGAAGTTGTGGATAGCAATTGCCAAAGCCACGAAAAGACCCATCCGAAGCAGTGCCTTGTTACTGGCAGTTTCTAGGATGTCGAGTGGGGTTTGGTCGCTGCCAATTAGTTCGATCTGAGTGTTCTCGTGGGGGTTTGCTGCAGAAGGCACCAGGGCATCTATGATCGCCATAACCACCATGCCAAGGACCAATGCGAAGGCGGCGTAGCCGGCGGCCTCAACGCTCGATACCGTGGTTGCCAAATACGCTGTTGATTTCGGAATGATTTCAACGAAGCTCAGGTAAATCATTACACCCGCGGAAAACCCCATTGATATTGCAAAGAAGGTCTTATTCGTGGTTTTGGTGAAAAAGGCCAGGGCCGAACCGATTCCAGTGGATAGCCCAGCCGCCAGCGTGACCCCGAAGGCCAATAGCAGTGTGCTGTCCATCTTGTTCCTTAGTGAGGGGACGAAAAAGCCGGGTAACTCATGTCACCCGGCCTGATCAATCTATCTAGTGCTTACCGTTGCAGTTGCAGCTATCTTTTGAGCAGTTGCAGTCCATTTTCGCCTCCTTAGAAGTCCCAGTCATCATCAGTTGTCGACTCGTGCTTACCAATTACGTAAGAGGAGCCGGAGCCTGAGAAGAAGTCGTGGTTCTCATCAGCGTTGGGGGATAGTGCAGCAAGGATTGCTGGGTTCACGTCACACTCGTCCTTGGGGAAAAGTGGGTCGTAACCTAGGTTCATAAGTGCCTTGTTGCCGTTGTAGCGAAGGAATTTCTTTACGTCTTCGGTAAGTCCCATTCCGTCGTATAGGTCGGCCGTGTACTTGATTTCATTGTCATAAAGCTCAAGTAGTAGATCGTAGGTGTAGCTTTTCATCTCTGCTTGACGAACCTCTGACTCTTCAGCGAGCGCTAGCTGGTACTTGTAACCAATGTAGTAACCGTGAATAGCTTCATCACGAATGATCAGACGAATCAGGTCAGCGGTGTTGGTTAGCTTTGCTCTGGAGGACCAGTACATCGGCAAGTAGAAACCAGAGTAGAACAGGAAGCTTTCAAGCAGAGTCGAAGCAACCTTTCGCTTTAGCGGGTCATCGCCGTTGTAGTAGCCAAGGATTATTTCAGCCTTTTTCTGCAGGTGAGGGTTGTCCTCACTCCAGCGGAAAGCTTCGTCAATGTCGGCCGTTGAGCAAAGCGTTGAGAACACCGAGGAGTAGCTCTTGGCGTGCACTGACTCCATGAAAGCAATGTTGGTGATAACTGCTTCTTCGTGAGGAGTTCGGGCGTCTGGAAGCAACGCAGCGGCTCCGATGGTGCCCTGAATGGTGTCGAGCATCGTCAAGCCGGTGAAGACGTGCATGGTTAGCGTCTTCTCGTGAGGCTTTAGGGTCTCCCAGGACTGAATGTCATTGGAAATGGGCACCTTCTCTGGCAACCAAAAGTTGGAGGTCAGTCGATTCCAAACGTCCATGTCAATTGGGTCTTCAATCTTGTTCCAGTTGACGGGTCGGCTTACTAACTTAATCTTGTCCATAGTTTTCTTTCCTGATTCCTAAAGCATGCAGCTGACGCAGCTATCAACCTCTGTACCTAACAGGGCCTGCTGACGAATGCGGATGTAATAAATAGTTTTGATGCCCTTGCGCCAAGCGTTTATCTGCGCACGGTTTACGTCTCTTGTGGTGGCGGTGTCTTTGAAGAACAAAGTAAGCGACAAGCCCTGATCTACGTGCTGGGTTGCAACAGCGTAGGTTTCAATGGTCTTATCTGGACCGATGTCGTAGGCATCTTCGTAGTAGTCCCAGGTGTCTTCCGATAGGAATGGCGCTGGATAGTAAACCCGGCCCAATTTACCTTCCTTGCGAATCTCAATGCGAGATGCAATTGGGTGGATTGAGCTTGTTGAGTTGTTGATGTAGGAAATCGATCCGGTAGGTGGGACCGCCTGGAGGTTCTGGTTGTAAATACCGTGAGCCATGACCGAGGTCTTTAGCTTCTTCCAGTCAGCCTGAGTAGGAATCTTCGCTCCTGATTTTGCAAAGAGCTCCTTTACCTTCTCGGTTTTAGGCTCCCACACCTGGGTTACGTACTTCTCGAAGTACTCGCCGCTTGCGTAGGTGGAGTTTTCAAAGTTAGCAAAGGTGCTGCCTCGTTCGATTGCAATCTTGTTTGAGGCCTGGATTGCGTTGAACACCACGGTGTAGAAGTAGATGTTCGTGAAATCAAGGGCCTCTTCGCTGCCGTAGTGGATGTGCTCGCGGGCTAGGTAGCCGTGGAGGTTCATCTGTCCCAGACCAATCGCGTGACTCTTGTGGTTACCGTCGGAGATCGAGCGAACGCTCACGATGTCGGACTGGTCGCTCACGGAGGTCAATGCGCGGATAGAAGTCTCGATAGTTTTTGCAAGATCCGGACCATCCATTGCCATGGCAATGTTCAGTGAACCCAAGTTGCAGGAGATGTCCTTGCCAATTTGGTCATATGACAAATCAGCGTTGTAGGTGGTTGGTGTGTTCACCTGAAGGATCTCAGAGCAGAGGTTTGACATGTTGATGCGACCCTGGATTGGGTTGGCCTTGTTTACGGTGTCTTCATACATGATGTATGGGTAGCCAGACTCAAACTGAAGCTCTGCGATGCGCTCAAACAAGGTGCGAGCCTTGATCTTCTGCTTCTTGATTCTTGGGTCGTCAACCATTTCCTGGTACTTCTCAGTAACTGAGATGTCACCAAATGGCACTCCGTAGACCTTTTCGACATCGTAGGGCGAGAACAGGTACATGTCTTCGTTGTCTTTTGCCAAGTGCATTGTGATGTCTGGAACCACTATCCCAATTGAAAGAGTCTTGATGCGAGTCTTCTCATCAGCGTTCTCACGCTTGGTGTCTAGGAAGCGAAGAATGTCTGGGTGGTGAGCGTTTAGGTAAACGGCACCGGCACCCTGGCGAGCACCAAGCTGGTTTGCATAGGAGAAGCTGTCTTCCAAAAGCTTCATCACCGGGATGATTCCGGAGGACTGGCCTTCAATCTTCTTGATTGGAGCTCCATACTCACGGACGTTAGAAAGGTTGAGGGCAACGCCACCACCACGCTTTGAAAGCTGGAGGGCTGAGTTGATGGCCCTAGAAATCGACTCCATGTTGTCTTCGATTCGAAGCAGGAAGCACGAGACAAACTCGCCACGCTGCTTCTTGCCGCAGTTTAGGAAGGTGGGAGTGGCTGGCTGGAAGCGTCCCGAAATGATTTCTTCAACCATTGAGATTGCAATGTCTTCTTTACCCTCGGCTAGCGCCAAGGCAACCATTACGACACGATCTTCGAATCGCTCCAGGTAGCGCTCACCATCAAAAGTCTTTAGTGCGTATCCGGTGTAGAACTTGTAGGCGCCCATGAAAGCGTCAAAGCGGAACTTCTTGGAGTAGGCAAGCTTCTCTAGCTCTTCAATGAACTCGAAGCGGTACTGGTCCAAAATCTCTTTTTCGTAGTACTCATTCTCAACCAGGTAGTCCAGACGCTCCTTCAGAGAGTGGAAGAAAACGGTGTTTTGGTTCACGTGGTCCAAGAAGTACTTGCGAACAGCGAGCTTGTCTTTTGCAAGCTGCATCTTTCCGTCTTTGTCCCAAAGGTTGATCATGGCGTTGAGCTCGTGATAGCTCATGGCACTTTCGATGCCAGTCTTGCCGGTTTCAACTCCGTTGTCGTCTAGTTCTATTACCTGGTTAGCCACAGCTTCTCCAGCCTCTCTTTTACTTGCTCGATATCGTCCGGGGTGCCCAGCAGTTCCGCTTTATAAATCATCGGAACTCCAAGCTTGGCGGCTACCAGGTCTCCAGCTAATCCGTAAGAAGAGCCAAAGTTGGTGTTCCCAGTTGCAATCACGGCACGCACGTGTTTGCGGTTTGCAGGATTGTTCAAGAACTTGATTACCTGCTTGGGAACAGTGCTGTCGTCATCTCCAGAACCGTAGGTTGGGACCACTAAAACACTTTCACCCTCATGGATAAAGCTTGCAGCCTCATCGGTTTTGAGGGGGATTCGAATACTTGCGTATCCGAGTTTCTCGACAAATCGCTTGGTGTTCTCCGAAACCGAAGAAAAATAAACGACGTCGAACATTTTGGTTCTCGCTCAGGCGCTAAGTGACTGAATACGGTCCATGCGGAAACCACTCCAGTGGTCCTCGCCTGAAACAACTACCGGTGCTGCGGTGTAACCCAAGGTCTTCACCATGTCGAGAGCCACTGGATCCTGGCTCATGTCAACCTCTTCGTACTCGATTTGGTTGCGCTGCATCATGCGCTTGGTGCTATCGCACTGCACGCAAGCTGGAAGTGTGTAAACGGTAACCGCCATGGTTGCCTCCTTAGGTTCCCCAAGAGCCTGTTTTAGCCCTTTTTTGACAAAGTTTTAGTGAATTTCTTACGAATTTCAGATTTCCCACAATAGCACTAAACCACTACATCTAGTAATGAATTGCTAAAAAATCCACTTATTTAGTTATTTCTCAAACATTAACCCACAACTTGAACTTTAGGGCGTTTGATTTGTCAGCGTGTCGCAGGAAGTTTTCAATATTGGTCTATTTCTTAGTTCTACGAGTTGTAGAATTATGTCGTTACTTCTCGGAAAAGTATGCCCTCAGTCACTGACATCTATGCCGAGCCTTGCGAAATTGCAAATTAATTCTTTTCAAGCCCGCTGTTTCTGGCCCACTGTTTAGCGAAGGACGAATTCCTAGCAACCGATCTTTGGCTCAAGTCTGTTGAGATGGTGCCGGCTCAGGGCATGACTCCATGCGATGCGGCCTAGAGAGATTGCTGTGGTCGGGAGGAGTAACGGAGGGCGAAGTCATCGTAGAGGCGCTATTCTCTTAGGGTGTCAGAACCTAAGCCAAACCGGATTCGCGGCAGGGTTATAGATTCTGGAGACCAGCTTTCTAAAAGAATGCTGATTGGCTACGTTGTAATTTTGGCTCTATCGATGAGCTTGGTGCCCTACGCGATTGACCCCTTCCTTCCGGCCTTCCCCGAAATAGCCACTTACTTTGGCGTTCCAAACGGAACCGTTCAAGCTTCGCTAACGGGTGTAACAGTGGGTATTGCACTCGGACAGCTGGTTATCGGGCCACTCTCTGACGCCTTTGGACGACGACCTCTGATCCTGCTTGCAACCGCCGGCTTTGGTCTAAGCGCGGTGCTGGCATTTTTCGCACCGAACTTCGAAACTTTCTTGGGTCTTCGGTTTGCAATGGGATTCTTCGCTGCTGGCGCTGACGTGGTGAGCCGAGCAATCGCAAGAGATCTCTACCGTGGCCAGCGAATGCAGACAATGCTGGCAAAAATCTTTTTGATTCAATCGCTTTCTCCTATCATCGGGCCGATAGTTGGAGCACAGGTTACCCAAGCCGGCAACTGGCAAGCCATATTTCTAATCTTTGGATTCGGCGGCATTATCTTGGCGCTTTTCTCATCCGGCTTACTCATTGAGACTTTGCCGGTTGCAAGGCGACGAAGTAGCACGCCCCTGGGTCTAGCACGGGGTTACCGTGCGGTTCTGAAGGACCGGGTTTACATCGGCCTCATGATATTTGGAGCCTTCCAGATTTCAGCGCTGTTCGCCTACCTGAATAACGTCCCGTTTTTGTTTCAAGACGGCTTTGGTCTAAGCCCAAGTGACTTTGGGTTTTGGATCGCGGCTAATTCGCTGGCGTCGTATGTTGGCGTTCAAGTCGGTGCTTACGCTGCCAGGCACATCAAGGGCCAATGGCTACTGGCGATCTACTCAACCATCGGAATATTTATAGGTGCCGGGTTATTCGCAACCGCCGGATCTGGGTTGGTTGTTGCCGAAGCCTTTTTCATGCTTCAGCTATTTATCTTCGGCGCTGGCATAACTACTATCCCAACAATCGCGCTTTACAATCACGGCTCCGAGGCCGGAACAGCAGCTTCTTTGCTTGGAGTGGTGAACTTCACAACCGCCAGCGTGGTCTCGATTGCCTATGGCTTCATGAACAATCAAGACACCCAAGACATTGGAATCTTGATTGGGCTGTTATTCGTTGTTTCACTTTCCAGCCTGATATTTATCACTAGACCGTGGAAAGTTCCAGATCTAAGAAGCGGCAATTAGCTAAGTCTTTTGACGCAACAGTTTTAGTCGGCGCCCTTGAGCAAAGAAAGCGCCGGTTAGCACCAAAATCGCTCCGACTGGTTCATACCAGTGCAGACCTTCTCCAAGTAAAAGGACTCCCCAAACTGTCGCAATTACCGGGTTTGTGTAGGTGACGGTTGCCGCCACTGCGCTTCCGGCGGTCGCGACCACCTGATGAAACAGCCAGTAGGAAATTCCTGATCCCAGGACTCCAAGCAGCACCAGAGCACCCGCGCTCTGAACGGTAGGCTCTGCGACAAACAACGGACCGGTAAATAAGTAAACCGGCAAAAGAATTACCGCGCTAGTCAATACTTGAACGCTTGCGGTGACGGTTGCAGGCAACTTCATCGGAGTTACATATTTTCTTATGTATGGCGTTCCGATTCCGTATGAAATTGAAGCGGCTAGCAATGCCAAGATTGCTATCGGCTCGCTCTCACCAAAGCCTCGCCAAATTCCAAGAGTGATTCCCACACCGACTAGGCCGACCAACAGGCCGATGATGGCTGTCGGATTTTGCTTTTGAGCCCTAAAAAGAGTGAAGGTTGCAAGCAGGGTAAACATCGGTGTCGTGGCATTCAGAATGGCAGCCAAGATGCTCGTGGTGTATTGCTGGGCAAAGGCATACATGGTGAAGGGAAAGGCGGACATGAAAAAGCCCGCAACCAATAGATGCAGCCACTGCTTAGCCTTACCCGGAAGCCTGAGGCCGAGGCTATAGGTGATGATGATCATGGCAAGTGCACCGAGTGCTGTGCGCCAGAACGCAACACCAACGGCAGTTGTCCACTCGAGCGAAAGCTCAATAAAGAAAAAGCTAGAACCCCAAATGAGCGCTAGCGGAATGAACTTGATAACCCAGTTATCTCGCATCATTGATTAGTCGGTCTGAATCTCGGATTTGTCGCCGGACCAGAGAGTGTGGAAGGTGCCTGGCATATCCACTCTCTTATAAGTGTGAGCTCCAAAGAAATCACGCTGACCTTGAACAAGTGCCGCCGGCAAACGCTCAGCGCGCAACCCGTCAAAATAGCTCAGCGAGGAAGCAAAGGCTGGGACCGGAATCCCGGCAAGTGAAGCTTTAGAGACAACCTGACGCCAGGCGGAAGCAGCATCTTCGATTGCCTTTATGAAGTAGCCGTCAAACAGCAGTGAGAGTAGCTTCGCGTCTTGCTTATACGCATCAGAGATGCGGTTTAGGAACTGAGCTCGGATTATGCAGCCGCCGCGCCAGATCTTCGCTACTTCGCCTAAGTTGATGTCCCAGTTGTTTTCGATTGCCCCAGCTCTAATGGCATCGAAGCCTTGGGCGTACGCCACAATCTTGGAGGCATAAAGCGCCTTCCTGACATCTTCGATAAAGGCTTTCTGGTCAGAAATTTCCCAGACGCTGTCGCCTGCTGAATATTCTGGCGCTCCAGCGCGCTGATCAGCTTGAGAGGAAAGCGAACGGGCGAAAACTGCCTCGGCAATACCCGAAACCGGGGTTCCTAGATCTAGCGCGCTCTGGACTGTCCAAACTCCGGTGCCCTTGGAACCGGCGGCATCCAAAATCACATCGACCAGTGGCTCGCCAGTTTTTTGATCGACCTGGGCCAACACCTCGGCGGTGATTTCAATCAAGTAGCTTTCGAGCTCCCCGGCATTCCAGTCGGTTAGAACTCTTGAAATCTCAAGCGGGTTTAGACCGCCGGCTTGACGAAGGATGTCGTAGGCCTCAGCTATCAGTTGCATGTCGGCATACTCGATGCCGTTGTGAATCATTTTCACGAAGTGTCCGGCGCCGTCGCTACCGATGTGGGTGACGCAAGCTTCACCTTCGGCAACGGCCGCAATTGATCTAAGAATGGGACCTAAGTGCTCATAAGACTCTTTTGAGCCGCCGGGCATAATTGAGGGGCCGTTCAGGGCCCCTTCTTCTCCACCCGAGATACCGGCGCCAACAAAGTGAATGTCTTTGGCCGAAACTTCTTTTTCTCGGCGAATAGTGTCGGTGTAGAGAGCGTTTCCGCCGTCCACGATGATGTCGTCTTTTTCAAAGCGGTCACTCAGGGCTGTAATCACAGCGTCGGTGGCAAAGCCTGCCTGCACCATGATTATCGCGATACGGGGCTTCGCCAAGGAGGCCACAAACTCATCGATTGAATCGCTGGCGATGAAGTTTGCCTCTGGGTGGTTAGCGACTAAATCATTGGTCTTTTCAACCGAACGGTTATAAATGGCGACATTGTTGCCGGACCTGGAAGCTAGGTTCCTAGCAAGGTTTGAACCCATTACTGCCAAACCAACCACGCCGATGTTTGCAGTTGCACTCATGCTTAGATTTCCTAGTTCTCTAGATCTAGTTGACTAGATGCGATGCGAGGGCTTCTTTGGCCTGCAGAATTTCCCTTTAGATTAGCGCAAGCTGAAAAACTTTAGGGTTTTAGGGCCTCACTGATGAGCCCAACAAAACGCTCAACATCAGTCTCGGTCGTGTCAAATGCACACATCCAGCGCACTTCGTTTGTCTTCAGGTCCCAATCATAAAAGTGAACCTGCTCGCGAATCTTGGCAATTGCTTCTGCGGGAAGGCAGGCAAATACTGCGTTGGCATCGGTGGGGTTGGTAAACCTGAGGCCTACTATTTCGCCTTTTTCTACCTTGGCTTCGAGGAGCTGACGAAGGTGACTGGCCATCTTGTTGGCGTGAGCAGCAGAACGCATCCCCAGACCGTCTTCCAAAAGCGCCAATAGCTGAGCCGAAGCAAAGCGCATCTTTGACATAAGTTGCATAGAGAGCTTTCTCAGGAAAATCAAACCGTCAACTGCCTCGGGGTTTATCACCACGACTGCCTCGGCGGCAATGACGCCGTTTTTGGTTCCGCCGAAACTCACGACATCGACTCCGGTATCGGTAATCATTTCCTTGAACGAGACACCGAGCGACGCAGCCGCATTCCAGATTCTGGCGCCATCCAAGTGAAGAAGCAGTTTATTTTGGTGGCAGTAGTCAGCTATCGCCTTAATTTCCGCGACGGAGTAGACGGTCCCAACCTCGGTGCTTTGGGTGATAGAAACCACCAAGGGCTGCGCTCGATGCTCAAAGTCAATGTCGTAGACCTGAGTGGCGATTGACTCCGGGGTCAGCTTGCCGTGAACGTGCTGAACATTGAATAACTTCAGGCCACTGACGCGCTCAGGAGCGCCACCCTCATCGGTTTCAATGTGGGCAAGGTTTGAACAAATGACAGCGCCCCACCGCGGCATCATTGCGGTTAGCGCGAGCACGTTTGCGCCGGTTCCATTGAAAACCACAAACGTTTCGGCCTGCTGACCAAACTCATCACGCATCTTTTGCTGCAGGGCTTTGGTGTAGTCGTCGTAACCGTAGGCACTCTGATGTCCATCATTGGCGCTAGCAATTGCGGTAAGTACCTCCGGGTGCACTCCTGCGTAATTATCGCTTGCGAAACTGCGAAGTGATTGATCGTGAGTTACCAAGGAAGCTCCCAAAATTGCGTGTACTTGATTGAACCACATTTTGTTTATTTGAAGTTATTTCCAAACCAACCTTTATCGCAGAACAACCGTGATGTTATCAATCCGGTTCGAGCGTTAGAGTGTGGGTGGCTGCTGCTATCGACGAGCCAGATATCCCTGACAAACCGAAGCACTTCTCAAATAAGGCAGAGCATGACATGAGTGAGCCGAATCCTTGGGTAATAGAAGCACCTGTTGCTGGCTATCACTGGAAGGCCAAGAATCCAAAGGCGCAGCTGTTACTGCAGCACGGCGTCGCTGAATACTCCGAGCGTTATGTCACTCAGTACTCGCAATTGATACCCAAGCTCGTTGCCAAGGGCTTTGACGTTTATGCAATCGACCTTGAGGGTCACGGCAACACCGCCGGTATTCGCGGACTAGTCGATGTTGTGGCAGCGGTTGATGACCATTTAGTTGCTCGGTCTGCAATGCCAAAGAAGCTGCCAACATTTTTGATGGGTCACTCACTCGGCGGGCTAGTTACCGCTGGCAGCATCGTTCGGGATCAAACCAATATTGAAGCCGCCATAATTTCAAGCTCTGCAATGCAGGCGCCCTCAAGTGTTGGCCTCAGAGCTCTAACCAAGGTGCTAGCCAGACTTGCTCCGGAAGCGCCGGTGCCAGTTCCAAGGCCCGGCATCGAAGCTTTTACTAGAGACCAAGAACTACTAAAAGTCATCGCTCATGATCCCGAAATGTTTTTGGGTAAAGCGAGAAACCTAGTTGGCAGAACCACGCTTTTACTTTCCGATGAGGTTTGGTCCAAGGCAAGTAACTGGAGTGTCCCAACACTGTTTATTCACGGGGACAAAGACACATCAACAGAGTTTGAAAACTCCGTAAAGCTTCACGGGGCCATTTCTTCCAAAGATAAAACATTGAACGTTTACCCTGGCGGCTTCCACGAGCTACTAAACGACACCATCAGCCAAGAGGTTTTGACTGACCTTTTAGCTTGGTTGGATAAGCGCAGTCCGGCTTCGAAATAATCCGCAACAATCAAGAGCAAAACGATAATCGACTTGACATGGCGATTATCTGACTGCATACTTCTCAGCAATGAGTACTCGATCAGCATTGAACGCGCAGCCAAGCTGCGCAATGTTCTGCTGCTCGATGGCAATGTGCATGGGCTCGTGCCTTCGCTAATTAGCAACCCAATTAGCTCTTAGGCACCAGCACCCCGACAAACGCACGTGATTCGTGCACTAATCGATCGCAAACTTGCCAACTAAGGACTCATAAAATGACCGCAATTAAAACCAAATCAACAACAGTCGCAAAAGGATTCGCCCTCTACGTGGGCATCTCGGAACAAGACGCACAAGATGCTGGCCTCACACTTGCCCAGATCGCTCAGGCTTTGAAACAAACAATCGCCAGTCTGGTTCCAGAAAAAGCAAACGAGACATATGCCGCCATCGCTCTGGCTCCAGAGGGTTCGACCGGCAGAAATCTAGACATCACCAGGCTTGCTCTTCGGGAGCCACGAGCTACAAACACTCCAACTAAGCCTGAGGCTGACGAGAAGACTGCTGCCAAAGGGCTAGTGGTCGACTTGACCAGAAAACGACTCTTCGTTGACGGAGCCAATGCTCAGCTGACCTGCAAAGAATTCGAACTTTTCGCGTTTTTGATCGAGAACACCGGTCAGACCGTGAGTCGCAAGCAAATTGCAGATATTTCTGATCGCTGCGGAGAATCAACACCAAATGCTAGGACCATCGATGTTCATGTCCGCAGGCTGCGCGCCAAAATCGCAGGCTACGAAGACGTAATTCGAACCTCTCGGGGAGTCGGTTACCGCTTTGACAGACACCCGGATGTCCTAGTGCAGCAGTTCTAGATTTGTGGAGGCGCCCAGTTGTCGCAACTATCGTTTTATAACGACCATTGAGGCGCCGAACACCACCAGCACCGCACCCAGGTAAGTCAACGGGCCAAAGTTAGATTCAGTTATCGGTGCTACTAGATCAAGCACCAGTGACGCTACTACTTGCCCCAAAAGCAGGGAGAGCCCCAGGGCTAGGACTCCGATCTGTCTGACCACCATCACCTGAATAAAAATGAATATTCCACCCACTAACCCACCCAGATAAAGAACTGGGTTCGTGGGCCAGCCGTTAGAGAGGTCGGGCACTCCCTCGAATACAAGCAGGACCACTGCGATGAGCGCTGTTCCGGTAACGAAATTTAGAAAGGTAGAGATTAGAACCGAGTCGGTCTTGGTCGCCAGTCTTCCGTTGATTGCCTGCTGGAAACCGGAACCAAAGCCTGCGAGGAACGGCAGCACTATAAGGCCACTAACAGCCTGGATACCAAGGCCAGAGGAGAGAACCAGTCCAATAATTGCGATGCCGGCGCCGGCTAGGCGAGCCAAGGACAGCTTCCTCTTTGCCAAACCAAGCATTCCAAAAGAATCCACCATAAGCGCGGCTGCTGCTTGGCCCGAAACGATAGCGAGTGTGAAAAGAGTCACCCCTATTACCGGTGCAACTAAACCCTGCATCATTACAAAGAACCCACCGAAGAACCCACCCAGGGTCATCCAAATTGGCAACTGACGGCCAAGCGCTTTGGTCGAAACCAGAAGCTTGCTGCGCTCGCTTCGGCTGACGAAAAAAGGTATTGCCACCAGCACTGTTCCGATTCCAAACGAAACCAGTGCTGCGAACAGCCCATCCTGAAGAGCAATCGCAAGCTCACCGTTCACCTGAGACTGCACGGCGATAAGCGCTCCGGCAATCACACTGAGCGAAATTGCGAGGGGTCTTGGCATTGTCAGCTGCACTGTTATCCGGGCCTTAGGTTTATTGATTCGAAAAATTCTGCAATTGCCGCGTCATTCCTGTGGCAATCTCATTCGCAGTCTATGGCTGCTGGCGTGACTTCACCATCAGTAACGAGGCGACTAACTCAATGCTGAGCTAACCTTGAAGGACTATGACAAAACAATCTGAAGCCTTTTCCCCAAAGAATCTGTTTTCTTATTTCGCACTTGGCGAAGCCATCACCTGGGGTCTACTGATTGCCGGGTTGCTGGCAAGGGAGTTATTGCAGGCGCCGGGTATGGTCATCACGGTTGCTGGTGCCACCCACGGGTTTATGTTTCTAAGCTATGCGACAACGGCAGCTCTGGTCGGGATAAACAATCGCTGGAGCCTGGCTCAAACCGCCATTGGCGTCATCCTGGCAATAGTGCCATTTGCGACAATACCTTTTGAGAAGTGGCTGCTCAAGCGCAAGATGTTGGATGGCTTATGGCGCAGGCAGGCATCAAAAAACCCTAAAGACAAGACTCGCTCGGACCGACTATTTCGCTGGTTTATCAATCGCCCGCGCACGTTGATTCTTGTCATAATCGCTTTTGTCGTGACGCTATTTTCAGTTTTGCTTTACCTCGGGCCCCCGGATCAATGGGGCAACTAGCGCCAAATAGAGCCTGACTGGCTTTTTTTAGAAACACGCCTAAGCTAAGAAGCATCTGAATTGGGCAACAACTTTGTTGCTGACAGAAATCAAGGAGCGATACCCGTGCCCGCGACATTGACGTCAAAGCATGATTCCGCCGGATGGCGAAAAATACCAACATCATCAAAACCCATAAATCAAGATCGAGTCCAAGAGCTTCTAGTTCAAGAGTGGGCAAGATTCGAGCGGGCCACCAAGGCCTCTGGAGTGCACAACAAAAAGGCCATGAAATCTCTGCCCATGGGCGTGACTTCTAGCTTTCAGCACTGGGACCCATACCCAATTTCCATAGTCTCCGCTAAGGGCGCTTATCTCACCGACGTTGACGGTCGCAAGCTTTTGGATCTTTCCATGGGCTTCGGCGCAATGCTGGTTGGACACCTCAATCCCAAGATAATCAAAAAAGTACAAAAGGCGCTTCGCTCAACTGGAACGCTGTTTGTGACACCGTCGCCTACTGCGACAGATGTTGCGGAAAGGTTCAAGGCGAGATTCGGTCTTGACATGCTTCGATTCACAAACTCCGGCACCGAGTCGACTATGTATGCCATCAGAACCGCAAGAGCGGTGAAAAAGAAAAATGGTGTTATCAAAATTGAGGGTGGCTACCACGGTGGCTACGACCCTTTGCAGGTTTCGGTAAAGCCCGATCTAAAAGACATCGGGTCGCCAGAGAACCCAACGGCCCATGTGCCACCAGAGGTTGAGGCGGGCGACGTCTACGTCGTTCCCTACAACAACCTAGAACTCCTCGAAGAGATCATGAAAGATCACGGGCACAACATCGCTTGTTTCATGATTGAGCCGGTAATCGAAAACCTGTCGATTATTTTGCCCGATGCTGGATATTTGCAATCGGTAAGGGATCTTTGTGACGAGTACGGCATTTGCTTGATTTTTGACGAAGTCAAGACTGGCCTTACCGCCGGAGTTGCTGGAGCAGCAGCAAGAGTTGGCGTCAAGCCTGACTTGATCACCCTTGCAAAGAGCATCGGCGGCGGATTCCCGCTTGCTGCGTTTGGTGGCAAGAGGGAATACATGGAAGCCGTTGTCGATGGTCGCATGGCGCACTTCGGAACCTATAACGGGAACCCTCTAGTGATGGCAGCGGCGCTCGCCGTTGACGAAATCTGTACGCCAGCAGCCTTGGCCAAAGCAGAGGCAATCAACAATGCAACGCTTGCCAAGTTGGATGTGATTATCAACGAGTTTGAGCTTCCAGCCCACACCATTGGGTTGGGAGTAAAAGGCGCGATGATTTGGTCACCAGATCCGGTTAGAAACTATCGAGACTACAAAGCAACCGACTTTGAAACAGCAGAGCTGTCATGGCTCTGGGGTATCAATAGAGGCGTGCTAACCCCTCCGGGGCTGGATGAGCAGTGGCTTGTGTCACTCGCCCACACCCAGAAGGATATGGACAAGATGGTCGAGAGCACCAGGGAGCTAGCAATGGCACTCCGAGCCTAAGGGCAATTTTTCAAACAAAATCCTGGAGCTACTAAAGACAAGCTATTTCCCGCACTATGCCTGCAGCGCTTGGGTGTCAGATGTTCAGATATTGCGTGAGGACAGGTACTAGTTCGATCCGGTAGCTGAGACAATTGCTGTTTAGCAAACTTTAGAACGGATGGCTTGGGGTGAGTGAGCTACAGATCAACTATCCTTCAGACCTTCCGGTTGCAGCTAGACGAGAAGACATCCTTGAGGCCATCACCAACAATCAAGTTTTGATTGTTGCCGGTGCTACCGGTTCCGGTAAGACCACGCAGCTTCCAAAAATGTGCTTGGAGCTTGGAAGAAAATCAATAGCTCATACTCAGCCCAGAAGAATTGCCGCTCGTTCGGTCGCCGAGCGCATCTCCGAGGAGCTGAAGGTTGATTTGGGGGGCCTGGTTGGCTACCAGGTTCGCTTCACTGATCAGGCAAGCAAGGCGACCAGGGTTAAAGTCATGACTGACGGCATCTTGCTAAATGCTCTGCAGCGAGATCGAATGCTCAAACAGTACGACACCATAATCATCGATGAAGCCCACGAGCGAAGTCTAAATATTGACTTCCTGCTTGGCTTCTTGAAACAACTATTGCCAATGCGTCCCGAGCTCAAGCTAATAATCACCTCGGCGACAATTGATCCGGGCTCCTTTTCCAAGCATTTCAACGACGCCCCCATTATCGAAGTTTCTGGAAGAACCTTCCCGATTGAGATTCGCTATCGCCCCGTCACGAGAGACGGATCACAGGATGCTGACCCGGATGTTGAAACCACTGCAGCCGACTATTTAGATGGAGTGATCTCGGCACTAAAAGAACTAGAGGCTGAACAAGATGGTGATGTGTTGGTCTTTCTTTCTGGAGAATCAGAGATCAAAGATGCTCAGGATGCAATCGAGGGCAGCATCACTCAAGGGGCACTCAAGGGAAACACCGAAGTATTACCTCTCTATGGTCGGCTGAGCTCTGCCGAGCAACATCGAGTATTTGAAGTTAGCAAAGTGGCCGGACTACGAAAGCGCGTGATTCTTGCGACCAACGTTGCCGAGACCAGCCTTACAATCCCGAATATTAAATACGTGATAGACGCCGGCACCGCCAGAATCTCCCGCTACAGCCCCAAGGCAAAGGTTCAGCGGCTTCCGATTGAAGCAATTTCGCAGGCAAGTGCTAATCAGCGAGCCGGGCGTGCTGGGCGAACCAGCCCGGGCGTAGCGATCAGGCTTTATTCAAAAGAGGACTTTCAATCTCGTCCAGAGTTCACCGATCCAGAGATCCTAAGAACCAACTTGGCCTCGGTTATTTTGCAGGCCGCAACTATCGGTCTTGGAGACCTAACCAAGTTTCCATTTCTTCAGGCTCCTGAACCCAGGGGAGTAAAAGATGGCATTGGGCTTCTAAAGGAGCTTGGGGCAATTGACCAGGATTCCAACGAGGTTGAGCTCACCAAGCTCGGTAAGCAGCTGGCTAGGCTTCCCATCGAGCCTCGATTCGCAAGAATGCTGCTGGAATCAAAACGGCATAATGTCGTGCGCGAGGTAATGATTATCGTTGCAGGTCTAACGATTCAGGACCCGAGAGAGCGCCCCCTTGAGAAGCGCGAGAAGGCAGATCTCCTGCATGCTCGCTTTATTGACCCGAGTAGTGATTTTCTCTCGCTGGTGAATCTTTGGAATCACGTTGAGGAGCAGCAAGAAAAGCTGTCATCCTCCGCGTTCCGCAGGCTCTGTAAACAAGAGTTTCTGAATTACCTTCGGGTTCGTGAGTGGCAGGATCTGGTCCGGCAACTAAAAAGCGTTAGCAAGCCGTTAAATCTAATTTTCGGTAATCGTAGGGTCGACCCCGAAGGAATCCACAAGGCATTGCTGTCCGGGCTGCTCAGTCAAATCGGGCTGCAGCAAGAAAATGAAAAAAAGGTTTTCAAAAACGGCAAGCTGCAGAAGCAAAAGCGAGTGCAGAGTGAGTACTTGGGTTCCGGTGGCAAGAAGTTCGTAATCTTCCCAGGTTCTGCCTTGGCCAAGAAACCCCCCGAAGCTCTTATGAGCGCGGAGCTTGTCGAAACCAGTCGGCTGTTTGCTCGAATGAATGCAGCGGTCGATCCGGCATGGGCCGAAGAGCTTGCCGGCGATCTTGTTCGAAGAAGCGTTTCAGAACCTCACTGGGAAAAGAAGCTTGGAGCAGTCATCGGGCTCGAACGAGTAATGCTGTTTGGGCTGACATTGGTTTCAAACCGCAAGGTTCAGTACTCGCGCATTGACCCGATGCTATGCCGGGAGTTATTTATTAGGCATGCCTTGGTTTATGGAGAGTGGGACTCAAAGCAGGTCTTTGACCAAAAAAATAAGGACTTGCTTATCGACATGGAAGCCGCCGCCGATCGGGCGCGCTCACCCCAGCTTGCAGCTGGCGAAGACGATGTCTTTCGCTTCTACAACAATCGGATTCCGCTGGATGTTTTTTCCACCGGCAGCTTTGAGGGTTGGTGGAAAAAAGCCAAGCACGAAAAGCCGGAGTTTCTAAACATGACCAAGGCCGAGTTGCTAGGTGCCGATGAGACCAACCTCGATGAAGCCGACTACCCCGGTCAGGTGGTTATCGACGGTCAAGAATTTAGCCTTAGTTACTTATTCGACCCCGGTAACGAACACGACGGGGTTTCGGTGGAGGTCCCGATTTCACTCTTGGCAAGCATCAAACCGGAGGGCTTCGAGTGGCTCATTCCAGCAATGCGACTGGAGTTGATTACTGAGTTGATCCGCAGCCTGCCTAAAGCGGTTCGCAAAAACGTCGTTCCCGCCAAAGACTGGGCGGCCAAGGTTTTGAGAAATCTACCCACGGAGCCCACCGGCAAGATCACCGAAGTGTTGGCCACTCAGCTGCAGTCTTTGAGTGGCGTCAGGGTTCGCCCAGAAGATTTCAGTCCTGAGGTATTGCCGGCCCAGCTAAAGGTTTCTTATCGAGTTATAGATTCCAAGGCGAAGCAGCTAGAAATCGGTAACGATCTAGCTGCACTTCAACAGAAGCTTGCCCAAAGCTCGATCGAGGCAGTGTCGAACATGATTCAGTTCGACGGGCCCTCAATAGAGCGAACCAATCTGCAGACTTGGGACTTTGACGAACTACCTAGGCAGCTAGATACGAAGCAGGGAAGCAATAAAGTAAGCGCGTTCCCGGCACTGGTTTTAGATGAAAAAACAAACACCGTCGATTTGAAACTGCACTCCTCGGAAGCCACGCAGGCACTAGAGCACCCAATCGGTGTGGTGGAGTTAGTTCAGCTGAGCATTCCATCGCCGGTGAAGTACATTGAGGCGCATCTGACTCAAGCCGAAAAGCTCGCCATTGCGAGCCTGCCCTACCCAAGCCTTACTGCCTTTGTTGCAGATGTCATCAGGGCGGGGGCTAAAAAACAGCTCTTTATTCTTGATCCCAAGGGTCTAATTTTTACGGCCAAAGAATTTGAAAATCTCAGGCAGCTTGTTGAGGCTATTTCGATCGAGCTGATTTTCGACGTTGCCAAAATAATGCTGAAGATTTCCCAGGCGGCCAGTGAAGCCAATAAGGCAATTTCTAATGCCAAGGCCATTGATTTTCTAACGGTGCTTGCAAGTGAGAAGCTCCACATCCAGCAACTCTTGAGCCCAAAGCTAGTTTCAGCTACTGGTCTCGATCGGCTGTCGCGAATTGAAATCTACCTACGCGCCATCACGCAGAGAGTGGCGAAGCTCCAAGAGAGCCCGGAGCGAGACCGAATTAGCGCGATCGAATTAGCAAAAGCAATCGAGGTCTTCGAAGTCGCAGGTGGAAGGCTGCCGCTGCCTCAAAAATCTAGCGAGAAACTTACCTCGGCACGATGGTTGCTTGAGGAACTAAGAGTGAGCCTGTTCGCTCAATCGCTTGGAACTCAAGAGGCGGTTTCTCTGAAGCGAATACAAAAGCAGCTGTCTTAGTTTTGTGGAAAGCCTAGGTTCACGCCACCGTGGCTGGGGTCTAGCCAGCGCGAGGTGATCACCTTGGTTCTTGTGAAGAACCTAAAGCCTTCTTCGCCGTGTGCTCGGCTGTCGCCAAAGAGTGAGTTTTTCCACCCTCCGAAGGAGAAGTAAGCAACTGGAACTGGAATTGGCACATTCACACCAATCATTCCAGCTTCAACTTCGTTCTGGAATCTCCTTGCCGCGCCACCGTCGTTGGTGAAAACGGCGGTGCCGTTGCCGTAGATTCCGCCGTTAATAAGTTCCAGTCCCTCTTCAAAGGAACTGACTCGAATCACGCTTAGCACCGGTCCGAAGATTTCGTCTTGGTAGGCCTTGGAACTTGTTGGTACCTGATCTAGCAGGGTTGGGCCAAGCCAAAAACCGTTCTCATCGCCGTCTGGCACAACTGACCTACCGTCGACTACGACTTTTGCTCCGTCAGCCTCCGCAATTTCTATGTAGCCGGCAACTTTGTCCCGGTGTTCCTTGGTCACAAGTGGCCCCATGTCACAGGCGCGACGACCGTCGCCCACTTTGATTTGAGAGATTCGAGACACAATCTTCTCGATCATTTCATCGGCTACGGGCTCCACGGCAACTACCACTGAGATTGCCATGCAGCGCTCACCGGCAGAGCCAAAGCCGGCGTTGATTGCTGAGTCTGCAACAAGTTCTAGGTCAGCGTCTGGGAGCACGAGCATGTGGTTCTTTGCCCCACCCAGAGCCTGGACACGCTTGCCGTTTTTGGCGCAGTTCTCATAAATGTATTTAGCAATCGGGGTTGAGCCGACAAAGCTTATTGCGGCAACATCTTCGCTATTAATTAGGCCGTCGACCGACTCCTTGTCGCCTTGCAGAACATTGAAAACTCCAGCTGGCAAGCCAGCCTCAGTCCAAAGTTTTGCCATCCAAATGGCAGCGCTCGGATCTTTTTCGCTTGGCTTAAGAATCACGGTATTGCCGGCGGCAATAGCTATTGGAAAAAACCACATTGGCACCATTGCTGGGAAATTAAAGGGGCTAATGATTCCAACGACTCCAAGGGGTTGCTTGGTGGAGTAAACATCAACGTTGGTCGATGCGTTTTCCGAGTACTCACCTTTTAGAAGATGAGGCATGCCGCAGGCAAACTCCACAACTTCTTGGCCTCTGGTTATCTCTCCGAGGGCATCGGATAAAACCTTGCCGTGCTCGGCTGTGATTATTGCTGCAAGCTCCGGCTTCCGCTCATTTAGTAGCTCACGAAATTTGAAAATTATCTGTTGGCGCTTAGCCAATGAAGAGTCGCGCCAGGCTGGGTAGGCAAGCTTTGCGGAGTCGATGGCAGCTTTGATGTCTTTAGCATCAGCCAGAGCAACTCGGCCGGACTCTGTTCCAAGAGCTGGGTCATAAACCGGCGCCGTCCTTGTTGATGAGGGCTTCTGTTCGGCACCAGAAATGTAGTGGGAGATCAGGTTCATTTGGCATCCTTACTTTGATGCGAGCTGCACAGCCTAGATGGCTTCGAAAATAATACTTGCTTAGGCAAGCTAACACTATTTAGAGTCGCCCAGTAGCCCTTTTGATTAGCTCGACGATGTGAGCTTGGGCCGTTTTGTCAATTTTGTTTAGTGCGAATGAGGTTGGCCACATTTCACCGTCGTCCAGAGTGGCATGCTCGCTAAACCCAAGAGTTGCAAACCTCACCTTGAACTTGCCGGCACTCTGAAAAAACAAAATGGTTTTGCCGTCGCGTCCCCAGGCCGGCATCCCATACCAGGTCTTGGCATCAAGGTCTGGGGCATGTGTCTTCACGAGCTCATGGACTGTTAGAGCCATTGCCTTGTCGCTTGCATCCATCTGTCCGATTTTGAGCATGACGTCTGCCGCCGCGGCAATCTTGTCATCATTATTCTTTAGCTCCTTGGCTCTCTCCCGCATTGCTTTTCGCTCATCCGCGGTGAAGCCGGTCTTGCTGTCAGCCATAGCTCTCCAGTCGATTCATGCCCTCCAAAAAGACTAGTGATAAACGTCTCATCGCCGCGGGATGATTATTGATTGCTGGGCTGTTGGACAAGTGGGCTCAGTTCGATGCCCAGCCTTCTATCAGGCTGGACTTCTAACCTTAGGAAGCCCTCACACCCCGCACGTAGGCGTGCCCCACATGATTTAGGAACTACATGGCCCAGCTGCTATACCGCCTTGGAAAATTTTCCGCCAAACGAGCCTTTGCTGTCATAGCAATCTGGGTGCTACTGATTGGAACTGCCGGAGCCGCGGCTTTGCTCGCAGGCGGCAAGCTCGGAACCACAATGACTCTAGATGGGATTCCATCTCAGGACCTAGCGACCTCGCTTCAGGAAACATTCCCCGAGGCCGCCAGGGCCTCCGGACAAGTTGTATTCCACAAGACTGATGGCGTCGAGTTTTCAATGGCTGAGATTTCGGGTATTTCTAACGTCCTAGACAGCGTCAAAGCTCTGATTGCTGTGGACGATGTCGCTGACCCATTTATTACTCAGGCAACCCTTGATAGTCAGCGGGCTGACTTGGCTGCTGGACTTGTGGCCATTTCGGATGGCAAGGCTGAAATCAAAACAAATCAAGCTTCATTGGAGGCCGCACAAGTTCAACTTGATGCCGCTAAGTCTGATCTGGAAGCCCAGGCTCAAGCGTTGCAACAAACTCTCGATGCCATGGTTGCCAATAATGCCCCCGGAACCGAGCAGGTCTTAGCGGGGCTAGCCCAG
>ERZ887851.527-NODE-527-length-37593-cov-8.341307_pt1 | contig 37593 bp, 39 predicted proteins | sample MGYA00521100_ERZ887851 | MGnify/ENA primary metagenome ERZ887851 (study PRJEB32303, sample SAMEA104408602) | aquatic metagenome | biome: Brackish water; feature: Pelagic; material: water | place: Baltic Sea | collected 2014-06-06T16:11:00 | depth 11,444 m ... | reverse complement strand
TAGATCAAGTTATAATGATGCAGAACTTATAGTTCTTGAAAGTTGGGCTTGTGGGGTACAATGGATGTTAACTAGTTCCGTATATATGGGATATGAACCTCCGTATTTTGGAAACTATACAGGTGTTGTTTAAGATATGATTGATGGTTTTAATGGATATGATCAAGTAAGCCACTATACAATTAAAGAAATTGAAGATGCCCTAATTGGAACTAAAACATGGTTAGGTTGGAGAACAAAAATGAGTTTACTGTATAATGATTCAAAAGAAAATTTAAATGCGCTTTTTAACTACTGGAATTAGTCTTAGCTTTATATTCATTATTTTTTCAAACAGTTGTAGTCGAACTATTATAGATTATAACTATTATAGAGAATATGTATTTAAAAATGAATTGGATCATTCAATAAGAATTGATGCTATATACATGTGTCGATTGAGGACACATCTAAGAACCAAATCTTTACTTATGAAATAGGACCCAAAAAACGTCTTTTACAAGAAATAGAACTCACTTTTGGAGATAAAAAAGATGCAATAGCTTCCGCTGATTTAATTTCAATTGTATTCGGGAATCAAAAAAAAGTGTCATTTAAATTTAATGCTGATTCTAAGTATAATATACTTAATCTAAAAAACTATACCGTTGATTCTTTATCCTTTAATAGAGAAAAGTACACCTACACCTTCACAGAAGAAGACTACCGCAACGCCACTCCCCTAGTTTTTGGGGAGGGTTTTGTGGGTTCTGTCTGGCGGTGTACGGAGGGAGCGGGACTGCAAGAAGGTTTGGCGTATAATGAACTGCGTTTTGTTTCGGAAAGTCAGGTAGAAGGTTGGGTGCAGTTGGAGGGAGCGCTAGAGCCGGAGTTGTTTTTTACGGCTACTTATAGCATAGAAGGAGAAACCGTTACCATTTCAGAAGAGGGAGAGCGTTTTACCGCTACCCAAAACGAAACCTTCACCAGTTTGGTTACCAACTTAGACAGCAAAGGAGAATGTGTGTTTATTAAACAATAAAAGGAGGTTGGCTAAAAGCACATTCTCTTGATCATCTATAGGTGTTTAGATTCTGAAACAAATTCAGAATTACAGCTTTTGAACTTATAAGTCGATACAAAAAACAGAGATTATTGATTCCCCTTCGAATAATCCTCTAAAAACTTAGCCAATCCGATGTCGGTTAAAGGGTGATTTAATAAGCCTTTAATAGAAGATAAAGGACCCGTCATTACATCAGCACCAATTTTGGCACAGTTGACGACATGCATGGTGTGACGGATAGAAGCCGCCAGAATTTCGGTTTCATAGGCATAATTGTCATAGATCAACCGAATTTCCTCTATAAGTGCAAGCCCATCGGTAGAAACATCGTCCAAACGTCCCAAAAATGGAGAAACATAGGTTGCTCCCGCTTTGGCAGCCAACAGGGCCTGCCCCGCCGAAAAGACCAACGTACAATTAGTTCGGATGCCATGATCGGAAAAATACTTTAACGCCTTTACGCCTTCTTCAATCATCGGGATCTTGACAACGATCTGAGGGTGGAGTGCTGCCAGGGCTTCCCCTTCTTTCACCATGCCTTCAAAATCCACCGCAATCACTTCGGCAGAAACATCTCCATCCACGATGTTGCAGATGTCGATATAGTGCTGAATGATGTTTTTTTCTCCGGTGATTCCTTCTTTGGCCATCAGGGAGGGGTTGGTGGTTACGCCATCCAAAACGCCAAGGGCTTGGGCTTCTCTAATTTGATCTAAATTGGCAGTGTCAATAAAAAATTTCATAGTGGTGTTGTTATAATTTATAATGATTCATCAATAGTTTTTCAAACCAACGGCTGGGCAAGAGCACTTTTAATACACCCGATATTTTTTGCAAGGGTGCTCCCACTTTATAGCGCACCGCAGGATTTTTTTGTTCCATGATCGCTTCTATTTTGGCAACGATGGCTTTGGGGTCAATGCCCTGTTCAACATGCGCATTCATCATCTCCAAACTGGTTTTATAGGATTCGTAATAAGGTGAATCTTCCAGCAAGGGGGCATGATGCCGTCCTTGTGCAATATTGGAAACAAAATCTCCGGGGGCTAAATTACAAATTTCTATCCCAAAAGCTTTTACTTCCATGCGCAAGGCTTCGCTCATTCGCTCCAAAGCACTTTTTGCAGCTGCATAGGGCCCCCGAAAAGGCAATCCCATATCTGCGGCTATGGAAGTAATATTTATTATCAAACCCGTTTTTTGTTGGCGCATGTGGGGCAAAACGGCTTGTATCAATTCCAATGGACCGTAACAATTGGTTTTAAAATGTTGGTGGATGGCTTCCATCGTGATCTCTTCCTGTGGCCCCGTAATTCCCACTCCGGCATTGTTGATCAACACATCAATGCGTTGGGCTTTTTCCTTAACACACTGAACGAGTGACTGTATAGAAGTCGTATCGGTAATTTCCAAGGGAAGCATTTCAAATCCGGCAGTAGCTTGATGCTGGGAAGGGTTTCTGCAGGTACCAAAGACGCGATGTCCTTGTTCGCTCAAGTGTTGGGCGGTTGCCCTACCCAAACCGGAGGAAGCACCCGTGATGACCACAACTTTTGACATACCCATTGGAATTAAAAAAAGGGCAAGCGACCTACATCACACCGCTACGACCACCTACCCTTGCTGCGTTCCCGCCCTGGGGGATTTAGCAGGAGCTGGTTGTGCAGGACTTGCCCGGCGCAAAGATAAGCCCTTCATCTGATTTCGACAATCATTTTAAATGCTTAATTTCGTATAAATTTTAGCCCATGAAAGCTTTGCTTATTTCCCTGACGAGCCTGATGATTTTGGAATGTAGCCAACCCCAAACCATTAAATTTCAACTCGAAATCAACGGAAACAAAAATAATTTCCAACCCTCAGACAGTCTGCAATTGAGTGTCAAATCCAAAGATTCCTTGCATTCGATTTCCTATTATTTGGACGAGGAAAAAATCACTGTCCCCTACCCTTTAGAGCAGTTGCCTTTGGGTACCCATACCGTAAAAGCAGTGGTGACGGAGGGAGCAAAACAAGCCGAAAAGATAAAAACCATCCAACTACTGGCGGAAACTCCCCCCAAACTCTACACTTACGAACTTCTTCAAAGCTATCCCCACGATCGCAATGCCTACACCCAAGGTTTGGAATTTGACGATGAGCTTTTATATGAAAGTACCGGACTAAACGGAAAATCATCCTTGCGTACATTAAACTTTCTGACCGGAGAAATCATCAAAAATATCCCGTTGGATAACACCTATTTTGGCGAAGGTTTAAGCCTCCTCAACGACAAGGTTTTTCAATTGACTTGGAAGGCCGGTAAAGGGTTTATCTATGATAAAACGAGCCTTTCCATGGAAAAATCTTTCCCTTTTGGCGAAAGCAAGGAAGGTTGGGGCTTATGTAATGATGGCGAATTTCTCTATAAATCCGATGGAAGCAACCGCATTTGGAAACTAGACCCCAATACCTTGGAAGAACTCTCCTTTATACAGGTGATGACCCATAAAAACGCCGTTAAAAACCTTAACGAACTGGAATGGGTAGAGGGAAAAATCTATGCCAACACCTATCAATTTGAAAAGGAGGTTGCTGTGATCATTGACCCCAACAGTGGCGCCGTGGAAGGGGTGATTGATTTTTCAGGTTTAAAGGAGCAAGTGGAACAACATCCTGAATTGAATGTGCTCAACGGTATTGCCTACCACAAAGTGCGTAAAACGTTCTTCGTAACCGGTAAAAACTGGAGCAAAATTTTCGAAGTCCATATCCTTCCTAAAGAATGAGGGACTATTTTCAGTACGACCTAAAGGTCCAGAGCGAACATTTGGATGCGCTGGCACATGTAAACAATGTGCAGTATTTGCAATGGGTTCAAGAAATTGCCGAGGCGCATTGGTCTTCGCTGACAGCGGAAAAGAATGAAACCTATGGGATTTGGGTTGTTCGCACTCATAAAATTGAATACAAACGCCCAGCTCAGTTTGGGGATGTATTAACCCTTAAAACTTTTGTTGCCCACACCGAAGGCTTTTTGTCGGAAAGGGTCGTAAAGATTTATTTTAAAGACACGAATACACTCTTGGCGCAATGCAGTACGCAATGGTGTTATCTTCACCCACAAACACGGAAACCGGAATCCATACCTCAAAAAGTAATCGAATTATTTCACTAAAAAGTGAATCTAAAGAAGTTTTACGTTTGCTTTATTCCGTTTCCTCCAAAGCTTTTTTGGAACGGCTTTCACAATAATTGCATAAATCTGTAATGTTTTTGAGGGTACGGGCATCGGCAACAGTTCCTTCAAAAATTTCAGTAGTGCGATCGGAGTTGATATAAAAACAATCTTCAAAAAGGTGATAACTCGAACCCGATTTTGTCCAATAGACAAAATCTTTCCCACCATTGAGGGCTTTTACTTCCTCGGTTTGTTCCAAATATTCTTCTTGAGAGGGCGGGTTGTAATCCACCCCCAAGGCCGTTGCAGAAAGCAGCGCCACCACGGCAATACCCCCTACCAACTTTTTGGTCTTTGCATCTAGATTTTTACTTTTTAATATAAAAATCACCAAAGGCAAAAATGCAATCACGTTCATGATGGCACCCAATTGGGTTTGAATAAAAAATTTGAACTTGTCTTTTTTGGAGGGAGGATCCCATCGATTGGCTTTTTTCCACAACAAGCCCGCAGAAACGGCACATATAAAATCCGCTGCGATATACACAAACAACAAAGTGGTATTGACAGGAGCTTTGTTTAATAATAGAATGGCAAACACTTCAAAGCCGATGGCCACAAGCCATAAGGCAAAGGCAAGGATACGAAAGTTGCGCGCTTTTTTACGATGTGTTTCGTCAACTTGAAAAACGTTTTCGGAAGCTGTGGATGCACTGGCTACACGAGTTATTTTTTTGGATGATTTGCGGGTACTCATAGGTTCAGATTTGGGTAATTAGACAAACGAATATATAAAAATTAAGAATTTGTTAAAACATAATCTTGACTTTTATATTAATGCCTGCACCAAAAAGCCTTTTGACTTCGCTGCGCAAGTTTTAAAGTTTTACTTTATTGAAGAACGAAACCTTTAAAGCCTTACATTAAAAATAAATAGCTTGTTACGGTTCCTCGCTAATCATTAAACAATTCCCGTCCCGCCATCAACTGGTGTACTTCCTGTGCCACTGCTGCTAATACGGATGCGTCTTCGTGATTACTGATAACACGATCGATAAAATCGACGATGGTTTCCATGTCTGCTTCTTTTAAACCGCGGGTGGTAATAGCCGCCGTTCCGACACGAATTCCGGAGGTTACAAAGGGAGATTTATCATCAAAAGGCACCATGTTTTTGTTGGCGGTAATTTCTGCTTTTACCAAAGCATTTTCTGCAGCTTTACCCGTAATCTCTTTATTGCGCAAATCAATCAACATCATATGATTGTCAGTGCCCTCAGAAATTAAATGGTAACCTCTGGCTACAAAAGCTGCTGCCATGGCTTTTGCATTCTTTTGCACTTGTTCCATATAGGTCTTAAAACTGGGCTGCAAGGCTTCCCCAAAGGCAAGGGCTTTGGCTGCAATAATGTGCATCAAAGGGCCCCCTTGGTTTCCGGGAAAAACAGCCATGTTTAGGAGGTGCGACATTTTTTGTGCACTTCCGTTTTTAAGGGTCAATCCAAAAGGATTATCAAAATCTTCGCCCATCAATATCAATCCTCCTCTAGGACCTCGAAGGGTTTTGTGGGTTGTAGTGGTGACCACATGGCAATGCGGTATAGGGTCACTGAGTAAGCCCGTTGCAATCATACCCGAGGGGTGTGAAATGTCTGCCAGTAGAAAGGCACCAACAGCATCGGCGATTTCACGGAATTTTGCAAAATCGATATCCCGAGAATAGGCAGAAGCCCCGGCGATGATCATTTGTGGTTGTACTTCTTTGGCAATGGATAAAATATTGTCGTAATCCAAACGGCCTGTATCTTTTTGTACGCCATAAAAATGAGCTTGGTACAAGCGTCCTGAAAAATTCACGGGTGATCCGTGAGTAAGGTGTCCTCCGTGTGACAAATCAAAACCCAAGATTTTATCTCCCGGTTTCAAAAAAGCGTGAAAAACTGCTGTATTGGCCTGTGAACCCGAATGGGGTTGGACATTGGCATAGGCGGCTCCAAATAATTCTTTCGCGCGATCAATGGCCAATTGTTCCACTTCATCCACCACTTCACAACCTCCATAATACCGCTTTCCAGGGTACCCCTCGGCGTACTTATTGGTTAAAACAGAACCGGCAGCTTCCATCACCGCTGGGCTGGTGAAGTTTTCGGAGGCAATGAGTTCGATGCCGTTGCGTTGGCGGTGTTCTTCTTTTACAATCAGATCAAATATAGCGGAGTCACGTTTCATAAATAATATTTAATCCTGCAAAATTAAACATTTGAACAGCCGGCTCACCAAATAAATCCAAAAATCCAGAGAATTTATTCAATAGTAATTAACAGTAAATGGTTAATTTAACTAAAAATTCTCCACATTGAAACTGCTTAATGCCCAACAAATTCGAGAAGCCGATCAATATACCATTGAAAATGAGCCCATTGCTTCTATCGCCTTGATGGAACGTGCCGCAAACAAGTGCTTGGAGTGGATCATTGAGCATTACAGCAAGAATACTCCTTTTCTTGTTTTTTGCGGAACGGGGAACAATGGCGGAGATGGGCTCGCACTGCATCGCTTATTGTTACAAGCGGGCTATACGGTACAATCCTTTATCCTTCCGTTTTCCAAATCCTGTACACCCGATTTTTTGGCCAACCTAAAACGGGTGGGAAAATATGTTACCCTCGAAAAGGAAGAACAATGGCTGGATATCGAATTCGTTGACCAAACGGTCATCGTCGATGCCTTGCTGGGCTCGGGCACCCAACGCCCTACAGCGGGTTTGCTTAAAAAATTAATCCAATTCCTCAACCAAAGTGGAAGGACCATCCTTAGCATAGATCTGCCAAGCGGTTTATTTCCTGAATACAACAGCAACAATCCCCGAGACGGGATCATACAAGCACGGCATACGCTCAGCTTTCAGCAACCCAAACTTGCTTTTTTACTTCCCGATTATGGGTCGTACGCTGGCATTTTTCACAGCTTAGACATTGGTTTGGACACAGGTTTTATTGAAAATTGCCCCACTGCTATTTATTATACCACCCTTGAAGATGCCCGAGCATTATTGCTACCCTTGGATAAATTTTCCCATAAAGGCACTTATGGTCATCTGTTTTTGATGGCGGGGAAAGAAGGTAGCATGGGGGCAGCTCTTTTGGCGGGGCAAGCCGCTCTTCATTCCGGTTTGGGAAAATTAACACTGGTAAGTCCAAAATGCGGACTTGATTTGCTGCAATCCCATTTGATGGAAGCCATGGTACTTCCACAGGGAACAACAGCGTTGTCGGGAAGCCTGGACACCCCCTTCCCTACTTTGGCCATCGGTCCGGGGATCGGCACCCATCCCGCCACTGCTGACTTCCTGAAATCGGTACTTCAAAAAGCGGATCAAGCGCTTGTACTAGATGCAGATGCATTAAATCTCTTGAGTCGTGATCAAGATTTGATAAAAGAAGTCCCCCAACACAGCATCCTCAGTCCGCATCCTAAAGAGTTTGAGCGTTTGGTCGGTCCATGGAAAAATGAAAATGAAAAAATTGAAAAGCTTTGCAACTTTGCCCAACAACATCAAATTTATTGCATTCTCAAAGGTGCCCATAGTATAATTGCTACTCCTGAAGGCGAAATTCACTTCAACAGTAGTGGAAATCCGGGGATGGCAACGGCCGGCAGTGGCGATGTACTCACCGGAATTCTGGGCAGTTTTTTAGCGCAAGGTTATTCGCCCAAAGCAAGTGCGATTTTAGGTGTTTTTCACCACGGTTTGGCTGGGGATCAAGCCGTCGAGACTTTTCATCCAAAAGCAGTGAGTGCCGGAATTATTGCTGCTTCCCTTTCGGCGACCTTGGAAATAGTGTCAGAAAACAAGACAGATTGACGTGTGTTTTTCTTTAAGAAATGACAAATAGTCACTTGATTATCAATGGAATAGCTTTTGTTAAGTAGGATAAAAAAATTGCTATGAATCTGAATAATCTGACCTTAAAAGCACAAGAAGCCGTTCAGGCTGCCCAGCAAATTGCGATGGAAAAAGGCCACCAACAGTTGGAAAACGAACATCTTTTTCAAGGACTGTTGGATGTGGATGAAAATGTACTCCCCTATATCTTTAAAAAATTACAAGTCAACTTTGGTTTGATTCAACAACTCAACGAAAGTGCGTTAAAAAGTTATGCAAAAGTGGAAGGCGGACAACAAATGTTATCCCCAAAAGCTTCACAAACCTTGATGAACGCCATGCAATTGGCAAAAAAGCAAAAGGACGAATTTGTGGCCACCGAACATTTATTGATGGCCTTGTTTGAGTCTGACAGCACCGTTGGAAAAATGCTTAAAGATCAGGGGATCACCAAGAAAAATCTAGAAGCGGTGGTGCAAGAGCTTCGTAAAGGAGAAAAAATTACTTCGGCCTCGGCAGAAGGCAACTATAATGGTTTGGGAAAATATGCCAAAAATTTAAATCAATTGGCCGAAGAAGGAAAACTTGATCCTGTGATTGGTCGGGATGAAGAGATTCGACGTTTGCTGCAAATTTTGAGCCGGCGTACCAAAAACAACCCCATCCTTGTGGGTGAACCCGGAACTGGAAAAACAGCCATCGCAGAAGGCTTGGCACATCGGATTATAGACGGTGACGTGCCCGATACTATTAAAAACAAACAAATTTTTGCGCTCGACATGGGCGCATTGATTGCCGGAGCCAAATACAAAGGGGAATTTGAAGAACGCTTAAAAAGTGTGGTTAAAGAAGTCACCCAAAGTGATGGCGATTTGATTTTATTCATAGACGAAATCCACACTTTGGTGGGTGCCGGAGGAGGCGAAGGCGCCATGGATGCTGCCAACATTCTAAAACCCGCCTTAGCTCGGGGGGAACTTCGAGCCATTGGAGCAACCACACTTGACGAATATCAAAAATATTTTGAGAAAGACAAGGCCTTGGAACGTCGCTTTCAAAAGGTGCTGGTGGACGAACCCGATGTGGAAAGTGCCATTTCTATTTTACGTGGAATTAAAGAAAAATACGAAGCCCATCATAAAGTGCAAATTAAGGATGATGCCATCATTGGAGCCGTAACCCTTTCCCATCGTTATATCACCAATCGTTTTTTGCCCGACAAAGCCATTGATTTGATGGACGAAGCCGCTTCCAAATTGCGGATGGAAATCAACTCTAAGCCCGAGGAATTGGACAGCTTGGATCGGAAAATTCGACAAATAGAAATTGAGTTAGTGGCCATAAAAAGAGAAAATGAAGTGGATAAAATCAAACAACTCAACAAGGAATTGAGTGAATTAAAAGAAAAACGCAATACGATTTATGCACAATGGAGCCAAGAAAAAGAAATGATAGATGCGGTGCAACAAACCAAATTGGAAATTGAAAACTTGAAAACGCAAGCCGATCGTGCCGAACGTGAGGGGGACTATGGTACCGTAGCAGAAATTCGCTATGGAAAACTTCAACAAGCGGAGGCAAAAATTGAGAAATTACAGCAAAACCTTGCCCATGCTCAAAGTGGTGATTCTCTGATTAAGGAAGAAGTTACCTATGACGATATTGCTGAGGTGGTGGCCAAATGGACGGGCATACCTGTGAGTAAAATGTTGCAATCCGACAGGGATAAATTACTGCATCTGGAAACTCAATTGCATCAGCGTTTGGTGGGACAAGAAAAAGCGGTTGTCGCGGTGAGTGATGCCATCCGCCGATCGCGTTCGGGCTTGCAAGACCAGCACCGACCCATTGGCAGTTTCCTTTTTTTAGGCACCACCGGAGTGGGTAAAACCGAACTCGCAAAAGCATTGGCGGAAGTCCTTTTTGACGATGAGAACAACATTACGCGTATTGATATGAGCGAATATCAAGAACGACACGCTGTCAGCCGATTGGTGGGGGCACCTCCCGGATATGTGGGCTATGAAGAAGGCGGACAGTTGACAGAGGCCGTGCGCCGCAAACCCTATTCGGTTGTCTTGTTGGATGAAATTGAAAAAGCCCATCCCGATACGTTTAATGTGCTGCTCCAAGTTTTGGACGAAGGGCGGTTGACCGACAACAAAGGACGCTTGGCGGATTTTAAAAACAGCATCATCATCATGACCAGCAACATCGGTAGTCATGAAATCCAAGCGGCCTTTGAACGTCATACAGATTTTGAAACTGCTGAACAGCTGGCGAAAGAAAAAGTGCTGCAGGTCTTGCGGCAAAGTGTTCGGCCGGAATTTCTTAACCGTATAGACGATATTGTGCTTTTTTCTCCTTTAACCAAAAAGGAAATTCAACAAATTGTGCGTTTGCAGTTTGCTCAAATTGCCGGTCGCTTAAAACACCAAAATATTAACCTGGAAGCTACAGCGGAAGCCATCAATCAATGGGCAATCTTGGGGTTTGATCCCCTCTATGGAGGGCGTCCCGTAAAACGGGTATTGCAGCAACAATTGCTGAATCCATTGAGCAAAGCCTTGCTTTCGGGAACGGTTGCCAAGGAAGGCACCATAGTCGTGGATTTTTTTGAAGATACTTTTGTTTTCCGCAATCCTAATGCCCCGCAATAAAGGATTAGTACTACCTTTGCGGCGTGCAACAGAACATCAACATAAAGAACAAGCGTGCGCGGTTTGAATTTGACCTCTTGGAGGAATTTACCGCTGGGATTGTATTGACCGGAACGGAAATCAAATCCATCCGAAACAGCAAGGCTTCTATTGCTGAAAGTTTTTGTGAATTCAATGAACGGGGCGAACTGTTTACGGTGAATATGCACATAGAGGAATATGCCTTTGGCACGCGTTTTAACCATCGCCCCAAAGCAGAAAGAAAACTTTTACTCAACAAAAAGGAACTCAAAAAACTTCATAAAGAAGTTAAAAACTCCGGTTTGACCATCGTGCCCCTGCGTTTGTTTATCAACGACCAAGGTTTTGCAAAACTGCGTATTGCGCTGGCTCGTGGAAAAAAACTATACGACAAAAGAGAGACCCTGAAAGATCGTGACAACAAACGCGATTTGGATCGTATCAAAAAGAGTTTTAAAAAGTAGGCTCCACTTCATATAGCCACCTGACTTTGTGAAACTTTTCCACTCCCCCATTTAAACCCGCCTTTAAGTGGGTTTCTTTATGTCTTTTTTTTTATTACATTTGAAAATACAGTTCTCAAATCTGTTCTACACCCATGAAAAACCTACGGCTTATACCCGACATCCTTCGACATGAACCCATTGTAAAAGCAATTTTTACTTACGATCGGGAATTGATCGCTCTTGTAAAATCGCAAAAGGGTGCACGTTGGAGTCAAACGCTCCAATCCTGGTATTTTTCTAAAAAAGATTTTCAGTTGAATTCATTTTATCAGTCTTTACAAGGAAAAGTGTATTTGGATTATTCCAAACTTAATGAAAATACATCTTCACATACCCCAAAAAACATAATCTCCAAAGCTCCGAAAAACACTGTCGTACTTCCCAAAGCTTATAAAGAGCAACTGATTTTAAAGCGTTATAGTCAAAATACCATCAAAACGTATTGCAGTTGCTTTTTGAGATTTATGGCTTTTTTTAAAAACCAATCCATTGATTCCCTTACAAAGGAAGATATTAAAACGTTTTTACTGCATTTAATTCAACACCAAAAAGTAAGCCCTTCAACACAAAATCAATACATCAATGCCATTAAGTTTTATTATGAGAAAGTGCTTAAACAAACTAAAATGGTAATTATGATCGATCGACCTCATAAACATACGATTTTACCCAATGTACTTTCAAAACAAGAAGTCTTTAAACTTCTTTCAAAAATCAATAACATTAAGCACCGTTCTATACTTTCACTGATATATTCTGCTGGATTAAGAAGAAGTGAACTCATTAACCTAAAGCTTACTGACATTGATTCCAGTAGGAATTTGGTATTTATAAAAGGGGGTAAAGGAGCCAAAGACAGACAAAGCATTATTTCAGAAAGTCTGTTGCATGACTTAAGAAGCTACTATATACAATACAAACCCAAAAAATGGGTTTTTGAGGGGCGAAATGGAAAGCCATATAGTGCAACGAGCATTGCTAAGATTTTAAAACAGGCTACGAAAAAGGCTAATATTAGCAAAAAGATAAGCCCCCATACCCTACGACATAGTTTTGCAACGCATTTATTGGAACAGGGTGTGAGCCTAAGACATATACAAACCCTGTTGGGACATAGTAGCTCAAAAACAACAGAGCGTTACACACAAGTATCAACGCAAGAAATAGGACGTATAGTTAACCCTTTAGAGGCTTACTACAGCAGCATGAGTGGCACAATACATTCCAAAAATGGAAGTATCAAACCACTAAAAGAAAGTGATAACGAAAATAAACACCATAAAGGTGTACATATACAATAGTTGTGCTAAATATGAACAAAACTGCGAAAATAATCGATTATGGAATTTTAGGTTTTTTCATCCTAATAACTCTGTTCATTTTATACAAACTGGTTTATAATATCTACGGATTGAATTTCATTTGGGGAGATAGATATGGGAAATATCACGTGATGAGTTTTTTTTTATCTGTTTTCGGTACGAGTATATTGACTTTCTATTTATTATCAACTACAATTGGACTCTTAAAAAATAAGCAATATGGATTCATATTTGGTTTGAGTTCAATCATATCACTTTTGATATATAGTATATCGACGTTTATTTTTGATTTAATAAGAGATGCGTTAATAACGACTACTACTGATTCAATAATTTTTACTGGAATAGTATTGTTATGTATTCCTATCATTTATCGATTGAAAGTTAATTATGAATTGAAATCTAAATGGAATACTAAAAATATAGGGATTACTCTTCTATTAACCATAATTCTAACAACAATATTTTGGATTAAACTATGAAAAAATACTACGCACAACAATGTATAACCGCAATTACGGCGGATTCGACTACGTCCGAATCCACTCGGAATTGCTAAAAACCTGTTATAAACCGAAAATTAACGCATATTAACCCGTAACTGACGGTTATACGAGACCGTTATCATGCATTAGGATGAAGAAAACGTACTACATATTATTAAGCTTGATTGTTTTGATTTCATGTCATTCAAAAACAGAATCGACTGAATTTCAAAATGGAGACATTATTTTCCAGACTTCAACTTCTGAGCAAAGTAAAGCAATTCAGATTGCAACTGATTCAAAATATAGTCACATGGGGATTATTTATAAGGAGGGAAAGGATTTTTTCGTTTATGAAGCCATTCAACCTGTGAAATTAACACCATTAACTGACTGGATTAAGAGAGGAGAAAACGAACATTATGTTGTTAAGCGGATTAAAAATTCCCAAAATTTATTGACTCCTGAGACTTTGACAAAAATGAAACAGGTTGGCGAAAAATACTCTGGGAAAGACTATGATTTGTATTTTGAATGGTCTGATTCAAGAATTTATTGCTCGGAATTAGTATGGAAGATTTACAAGGAAGCAGTTGGACTTGAAATTGGAGAACTCGAAGATTTAGGCGATTTCAACCTGACAGACAAAGCTGTGAAGCAAAAATTAAAGGAAAGATATGGAGACAATATTCCGAAAGATGAATTGGTGATTTCCCCTGCATCAATGTTTGATTCAGACCAATTGATAACAGTTTTTAAGAATTAATGCAAACAAATAAATGATAATCACCGAAGCTAAACAAACAGACATAAAAGAAATAGCAAATTTGTTTTATGAGACGATTCAGGAAATAAATTCAAAGGATTATCCCAAAGACGAAATTGATGATTGGTCGTCTTGGCGTGAGGATGTTGATAGATGGGCTGAAGAGATTGAGAAGTTTTACTTTATTGTTGCTAAAATGGATAACAAAATTGTCGGTATAACTTCACTCGCATCTGATGGATATTTGGATTTATTGTTTGTACATAAGGATTATTAAAGGCATGGAATTGCAAAGAAATTATTAAGCGAAATAGAGAAAAAAGCTTTTGAACAGCAAAATGATTCAATATACTCGGATGTAAGTATAACAGCAAAGGGATTTTTTGAAAAATATGGATTCAAGGTTGAAAAGCAACAGTTGAAGAAATCAAAGGAGAAAGAGCTGATTAACTTTAAAATGACTAAGAAAATGTCGAATAATAACGCATGGTAACAATGTATAAAAAACATAAGTGGCTCAGTGGTTTACGAAACTTTGGTACATTTAATCCGCTCCGCCAAATCTGCGATTTGACGGGTTTGTTTAATATTTTAAATTATGTCAATTCGCAAATTTGGCTCAGTGCAACTTGACAGGTAAAAGCTTATAAATCACTTACGTTCCTTATACTAACCGTTAGCATTAATAAGAACCAAAACGAACAAACGACAATAAATGGGAAAAAAATTGACTGTATATATGATTGATGGAACAGCCTATGGTCCGAGATTAAGTGAAATTGGAAATTGGGTTGGTAAAGCGATATATAGTCCAAGAGCTTCAATCAATAAAATAATGAACAGAAGTGAGTTTGATAATCCTGGGATCTATTGTTTAAAAGGCGACCCGACAGATGATGCTTTTGACGAGAAAATTTACATTGGAGAAGCAGAAAATATTAAAACCCGACTTAAACAACATTTAAGCGACCCGAATAAAGATTTTAAAGAATTAATTTTCTTTGTTAGTAAAGATGAACTATTAACAAAAACACAAATTAGATATTTAGAATCAAGATTAGTGCAGTTAGCAATTGAAGCGAAAACAGCACAAATTGACAATGGAAATTCTCCAAGTTTACCGACATTACACGAAGCGGATATTTCAGATATGGAATATTTCCTTGAACAAATAAAATTGATTCTTCCTGTTATGGGTTTCAAGTTTTTAATTTCATCAACAGTAAAACAAACATCAGAGAGTGAAGCAGAAACCCAAAATGCTGTTCACGAAACTTATTTTATTAAAACAAAGACGTTTAAAGCTTCTATGAGAGAAACTGATCAAGGATATATCGTGACTAAAGGCAGCGAAGCAAAAAAAGGCCTTTCTGATTCGTGTACTGAAACCTATGTCAATATGAGAAGAAAACTCGTAGAGACGGAAATAATGATTGAATAAAATGGTAAGTTAATATTTGCGGAAGACACTGTTTTTAATAGTCCAAGTGCTGCTTCAAATATGATTTTAGGAAGAAACTCAAATGGATTTACTGAATGGGTTAATAAAAAAGGACAAACATTTAGAGATGTACAAGAAATAACTAATGCTAACAATGTATAACAATCATAGCCCCTATCGGCAGGCTAAGCTTGTTGTACTAACCGTTCTCTGCAAGCAATACGAAGATTACAACTTAATAATTGACAAAATAGGCTATATTCATTTGGTCTCTAAAACTAGAAATTTAATACCAATTTGATATAATCGGGATTAAGTCTACTCATTTTTATACATCCAACTAGGTCTATGATTTGACCTTGTTTTATTTGAAGGCTCCTTTGTTTTATTTTTAACTCTAAATAAATTAATGATTGTGGCAAATATTTTTTTCATTCTATACTATTTTATAAAAAATTAAATATTGATTTTCAAAATAAAAATCTGTCCTCATCGTGAAACATCACCAAGCGTTTTGTATAACTCTTTTTTCGGCGTAAGCCAGAAAAATTGAAGATAACTTGGTGGATTTTCAACAATACCCCTCTCTGAGATGAGTTTTATAGTGATGTTTCTGATTTTAGCCTTGTGCGAGAAATCATCTAATATTTCTATTATATCATTATCCAGGTATCGGGTTTTTCGCACATCTATTTCTAGATGGGAGTTTTCAGGCAGATTGTCCAACTCTTTGAGAATAGCCCCTTTATGAAAAAATGTTACCTGCTCGGCAAGCGTCATTTTTATTCTGTTGTCATTGACATCTTCACGTTCTATGTGAAGAAAATGGGAATTCTGATAGCTTTTTATAAGCACTACTACGATACCTACTAGGAGCCCTAGCCCTAAACCAATGAGCAAATCTATGAATACTATGCCCAAAACCGTCACTATAAATGGAATAAACTGCTTCCAACCCAAGTCATACAAAGTTTTAAAAAGAGCGGGCTTTGCTAATTTATAACCCACAATAAAGAGAATGGCTGCTAATACTGAAAGGGGAATCATATTCAGTATTCTTGGTATCAGGATTACCGATATAAGTAAGAAAAACCCATGAATAATGGCAGATATTTTTGTTTTATTTCCCGATTGGATATTAGCGGAACTACGTACAATAACCTGAGTAATTGGCAATCCACCTATTAGACCAGATATTACATTTCCTGTGCCTTGAGCCAATAATTCTCTATTGGTAGGAGTTATTCTTTTCTCTGGATCTAACTTGTCCGTAGCTTCCACACATAAGAGCGTTTCCAGGCTCGCAACTAAGGCAATAGTAAATGCTACAACCCAAATTTGTGGATTCGTTATTGCCGAAAAATTTGGGAAACTAAATTGGGCTAAAAAAGATGTAATGTCTTCAGGTACAGGTACATTTACCAGTTGGTTTGCACTAAAACCTAAGGTAGAACTCCCCTTAGTCACAGCATAAAAAATAATACCTGCCACTACTGCTACCAATGGTCCTTGAACTAGCTGAAATATCTTGGCTTTTTTAGAAAGAACGGTATTCCATAAAATCAGTATCCCCAATGAAATTAAAGCTATAATTGTTGGTCCCAGACTGATATGATTTAGGGAATTGAAAATCTCCGAAAAGGTGTTTTCTCCATCTACTTGAAAGAAAGCAAAATCACCCCCAGGGTCTGCATCCCATCCAAAAAAGTGTGGAATTTGTTTCAGAATAATAATAATACCAATACCTGTCAACATCCCTTTGATAACAGAAGAAGGAAAATAATAACCAATAATCCCAGCTCTAAGAACACCAAATAATATTTGGATAATTCCTCCTAGTACGACGGCAAGAAGGAAGTTTTCATATCCTCCAAGACTAGCGATTGCTGCCAATACGATAGCCGCTAATCCTGCAGCAGGGCCACTAACCCCCACCTGTGAGCCACTAATTGCACCTACTACGATGCCCCCGACAATACCAGCAATCAACCCTGAGAACAAAGGAGCCCCACTCGCCAAGGCTATACCTAAACACAAAGGTAATGCTACAAAGAAAACCACTATACTAGCAGGTAAATCATTCTTTAAATAAGATAGATTATTTTTCATATCAACTTTCATTTAAAACTTAATTGGGTTACAAATGTAAGCGTTTTATTCTAAAACGCAAGTAATACTAATATTTGGTTAAGTAATTGAAACTAAGAATTAAGTTTAACTGTGAGGTATATTCTTAAGAACTTATTAACTTTGTAATATGCTTATTCTCGCAGAAGTTAGAATGCCAGAGGGATTGGTACTACGCAATCCCCTAAGAACTGAGCTTGGTAGAAAAATCATCAGCCATAGCATTGACTTGATAGATGAAATTGGGTTTGAGTCATTTACATTTAAAAAGCTGGCAACCAGAATGGACTCAAACGAGACTTCTTTATATAGATACTTCGAGAATAAACATCTACTACTACTTTTCTTAGTAGTATGGTATTGGAATTGGGTGAGTTATTTAATTGATTACAACACAAAAAATATTTCTGATCCTGTCAAAAAGCTAAATATAATACTGGACGTTTTTTTATATGCCTCAAAAGAGAACCCTACAGTAGAATTTGTTAATGAATCTAAACTGTTTAACATTATCATATCAGAATCTTCAAAAGCCTATCATACCAGAGATGTAGATACTGAAAATAAAAATGGATTCTTCCTTAATTATAAAGGGCTAATAAAAAAAGTAGCGGATGTCATCATCAAAATAGATCCAAAGTTTCCCTATCCACATTCAATTGCAAGCAATCTATTTGAGATGGCAAACAATCAAATCTTCTTTTCAGAACATCTCCCTAGACTAACTGATGTGAAATTCAAGAAAGGCAATTATGACGAGGTTAAAAGACTACTGGAATTTTATGTTAAAAGGATGTTGAATCTTTAAATTGATGCCAGCAGAGAACAAAGGCTAAAATGTCAATAGCCTCCATCCGTGGGCTACTGCATTTAGCCAAACCGTTGCCCACAATATGACAAAAGCGTTAATATTGATATTTGGAATTATAATTTTACAATTGAATTTCTCTTGTAAAACTAAATATTATGCGACTGAATTAAATGACAATTTTACGACTGAACAAATTTCTGACCTAAATAAAATCTCTGACTTTTTTAAGAATCAAATGTGCCTTAATATGGACTCTGATTTTAAAAATTGTTATGAGCGAATTCCTCACGAATATTTGGAGGCGACTGGAAACGGATTTTGGACAAATATTGACTTTGAAAAACAAAAAGAACTTTACGGACAAATATCAAAATCAACATTTAAAGAAATTTGGATGTTTTGCAAATCAACAGAATATAAAACTTGAAAAGAAACAAAAAGTCTGTGTAATAATTCAACTGGAAAGTATTATAAATACCTTTTTGATTTAGGAAATCAAAACCCAAGAATTGCCAAATATGCGGAAAGAATTAATGCTTCTGGAGATTTTAACGGATTAGACATTCAATATTGGAATGTACTAAATGAAAAAAAACATTTTGACTTAAATAACCCAAATATCCAACTGATTTTAGCAATACATTATTTATCGCTAAACGACCAAGAAAAAAGAAATCAAAAATGGATAGCCGAATAAAAAAACTGGTGCGAACAATGTATAAAAATAACAGCTGGGATAGTAGTAAAATCAGGGGTTGTGGTCCGCTTCAGCTTTCATGTAACTTTACAGGAAAGTGCTACGCAGTAGGCTACTATTCTTATACTAACCGTTAAAAAACCCCTAAAACCCAACCCTAAAAAGCTTCCAGAGCCTTTGAAAAATATTGACCTGAATCAATCCCCCAAAATCATAGCTGACCCCCTCCAAAAAACACCTGTTGTAGTGGGCATTTATAGGAGTACTGTTTCATAGAAAAAAACTATATTTATCAATGCTTCCACTTAGGCGTATTCAACCTTTGGCACGCTATAGTCCGGCATATTTGTTTACGAATCACACTATAAAATGAATCCATTATTATGAAAACTAGACGTTCCATTCCACCCGCATTTTTGTTGTTGGCTTTTATGCTGCAGCTCACGCTCTACGCTCAGGAATTTAAAAAAGTACCCGCAAACAGTGTTGGACTATCTTCTGAAAGATTAGAATTTTTAACGAATACCTTTCAAGAATATGTTGACCAAGGGGAATTACCCGGTGCTGTAGTTTTGGTTGCAAGGAAAGGGCAGATTGCCTATCTAAACGCTTTCGGGAAAAGCGACAAGGAAAACAACCTTCCGATGCAAGAGAATTCAATTTTTCGAATTGCATCCCAGACCAAGGCTATTGTTAGTGTAGGCATCATGCTATTGCAGGAGGAGGGAAAATTGTTGATTACGGATCCCGTAGGAAAATACATCCCTGCGTTTAAAGAAACCACAGTTGCAGTACCTCAGGAGGGAGCTGCCTATGAAATTGTAAAAGCGCAAAGACCCATTACGATTCGTGATTTACTGACACATACCGCAGGAATCGGCTACGGACAAGGAATTGCTAGCGATCTTTGGAAGCAAGCCAACATCCAAGGCTGGTATTTTGCTGACCGGGAGGAACCCATACAAGCCACCGTCTCCAGAATGGCGGCTTTGCCTTTTGAGGCGCAACCGGGAGAAAAATTTGTTTATGGCTACAATACGGATATTCTTGGGGCATTGATAGAAGTGGTTTCCGGAGAATCTTTAGATACTTTTCTAAAAACCCGCATCTTGGATCCCTTGGGCATGAATGATACCCATTTTTATCTTCCGAAAGCCAAAAGCTCGCGGCTCACTGTTGTTTACTCGCCCACTAAAAAGGGTTTAGAAAGAGCCCCAAATCCCGGAGGGATGGCCGGTCAGGGCGCCTATTTGGATGGTCCTCGAGTCAGTTTTTCAGGCGGTGCGGGCTTTTTGAGTACCGCAGTGGATTATGCCAAATTCCTTCAGATGATGCTCAATAAAGGGAGCTTTAATGGGAAGCAAATCATTTCTCCAAAAACCGTTGCGCTTATGACGGTCAACCACCTGGGAGCAATTCCTTTTCCATGGGAAAAAGGGGTTGGTTTTGGCTTGGGTTTTTCAGTGGTTGAAGATTTAGGTCAAAGAGGCGTCTTGGGATCCAAAGGAGAATTTGGTTGGGGTGGAGCCTATCATTCCACTTATTGGGTAGATCCTCAAGAAGAACTTGTGGTGGTCTATTTTACGCAATTGATACCGGCAAATGGACTGGATGACCATCAGAAATTGAGAGCATTGGTTTATCAGGCATTGATGGACTAGTTTTTTGATTTTATGCCCAATCGCAACATCGCAAAAACCCTGATAGAACTCAAAGCGGCTGACCTAAAGCTTCGGAGCGAACTGCTTCAATCCGGTGAACTTGAAAAGGGTTACTCGCAGCAAATGGAGAATTTACACAACAGCAATGCGAAGACATTGGAGGAAATCATAGCTGTTATCGGCTATCCCACCATTGACAACGTTGGGAAGGAGGCCTCCGAAGCCGCTTGGCTGATTATTCAACATGCCATCGGGCAGCCGGATTTTATGAAAAAATGTCTGAAATTATTGGAAGTTGCCGTTGGCAAAAACCAAGCGGACCCAAAAAACTTAGCCTATCTCAGCGACCGAGTTGCCGTATTTGAAGGAAATCCACAATTATACGGAACTCAATTTGATTGGGACATAAACGGTGTTTTGCAACCCCAAGCGTATGATGCGCTCGCAAAAGTCAATCAACGGAGAAAATCCATTGGTCTCAACACCCTTGAAGAACAAACGGCAAAAATGAGAAAGCAAATGATGCAAGAAAATCAATCGGCACCAAAAAATTTCATACAGAGACAACGAGAAATGGAAGCATGGAGAAAAAAAGTGGGATGGATTAAATAAGCTCCTTTTTCTATAGAAATGACCAAAAAAAAGATCGCCTAAAAAATCAATTTTAGACGATCCTTTCTCATGAAAACAAAAATTACTTCGTCGCTGTAATTTGGTTGATAATTTCCGCTACTTTTTGAGGTTGCGAAAAGTTCGGTGTATGGCTGCTGTTCAGGGTAAAGGATTGCTTCACTTTTCCTTCGTACATGGCACGTTGCACCATGATAGGAATGGCTTGATCTTCAGTACATTCGATATAGTACTTTGGGATTTTTCCAAAATTTTCCTCGGTAATTTCAAGTGCATAAGAAAGCGGAGCTGCAGGTTCGGGAACAATCATCGGGGCAACGGCATCAAAAGCAGCTTTGGGTACATCATGCGCAAAAGCATTTTGAATTTCTTCAGCCTTAACCAAAGCATAGGTTTTGTCTTCCGACAAATAAAAATTCTCTACTGCTTTAGATCCTTCTACCCCTTGTACAGCTCCAAAAAAGGAACCTCCATTGGGAAGTAAAAATGCGGTTAAATACACTAATTTCTTGACCTTTTCTGGACGCAATTCCGCTGCTCGACTTATGGTAATTCCATTAAAACTATGCCCTACCAAAACAACTGGTTCGGTTTGTGCATCCAAAATATCGGTAATGGTTTTGACGTAATTTTCCATGGTAATATCGCCGGGAGCCGTTTTATCGCTTCCATGACCGGGTAAATCAGGAGCAATCACGGTATGCCCCTTGGCAGCAAGCTCTTCGGCTACCGTTCCCCACTGCCAAGCACCCAACCAAGCAGAATGAACCAAAACAATGGTCTCAGACTTTATTTCTTCAGCTACAGCAGTAGTTTCGGGTTGTTTTTTGGTGTTTTTACAAGCTTGAAGCGATAAGATAATCACTAATAAACTTGGAACAAAAGTTAGTTTGGATTTCATGATATGTAAGTATTTAAGGTGAAGTGCAAATATAAAGCTTCCTTACATTTTTAAAAAAATATTCCTCCCGATTCTTCTTAATCAAATAAAAATTTTACTTTCAATTAAAAATTAAAATTATGCGTTACCTCCTTTTATTCCTTTTGTTTACAGTCCTTTCCCGAGGGCAAAGCCCTTTGGAGCGTTTAGAAAATTCACCCCGACATCACGAATGGGTGAAAGTTAATACCGATCGCCAACTAGTGAATGGCTTTTTGGTCTATCCTGAAGTGTCAGAAAAAACGCCTGTCGTGATCGTCATCCACGAAAACAGAGGGCTGAATGATTGGGCCAGAAGTATGGCCGATCAAATTGCAGAAATGGGGTATATCGCTTTGGCTCCTGATTTTCTTTCGGGCACGGCTCCCAATGGCGGCGGTACTGCGGATTATGAAAATCCCGATGCCGCACGCACTGGAATTTACGGTTTAGACCCCGAACAAATTACCGCCACCCTCAACGCCAGTTTAGCCTATGCAAAGAATATTCCAGCCTCCAACGGCAAAGTCGCTGTAATCGGGTTTTGTTGGGGAGGCAGTCAATCCTTTAATTTTGCCACAGCAGCTCCCGATATTGAAGTCGCTATTGTATGCTATGGAACAGGGCCACAAAATGAAGCCGATTATCAAAACATCCAAGTTCCAGTATATGGTTTTTACGGAGGAAATGACAATCGGGTTAATGCCACAATAGCAATTAGTGAAGCTGCCATGAACGCCGCCCAACAAATTTTTGAACCGGTTATTTACGAAGGGGCGGGACACGGTTTTTTTAGAGCTGGCGAAGAAGCCAATGCCTCGGAAGCCAACATCAAAGCACGTGCGGCAGGATTGGAACGCTTAAAAACAATTTTAGAAAATCTTTAATTTTTATTTTCCAAAAGCGGAACAAATCGAAATGCTCCAAAACTTTCTTTGTCAAACTGTCGCGAAGAAGTGCGGGTATAGCGCATCATGATTTGAGTTTTATCGCCCACGGGGATGACCAACCTTCCTCCTAACGCCAATTGTTCCAATAACGCCTTGGGCACTTCCGGAGCTCCAGCAGTGACGATAATTCCATCGAAGGGAGCACTTTCGGGGAGTCCTTTATAACCATCTCCAAAAATTTGTTTTTTGGGACGCAAGCCCAAGGTTTTAAACAAACGTTCTGTTTTTTTAAAAAGCGTTTGCTGGCGTTCTATGGTAAACAATTGCACCTCAAGAGCCAACAAAACCGCAGATTGATACCCCGATCCGGTACCGATTTCCAACACCTTGGCACCTTTATGGATTCCCAACAATTCGGTTTGAAAAGCAACGGTATAAGGTTGGGAAATGGTTTGTTCTGCTGCAATGGGAAAAGCACGGTCTTCATAGGCCAAATTTTCCAAACCTTGATCCATAAACCAATGGCGAGGAACCTTTTCTAAGGCCTGTAAAACAGGGGCGGATTGAATTCCTTTCTGCTTGAGCTGGGCAACAAGTTGGCGGCGTAAGCCTTGGTGTTTGGTGTTGTCTATCATGGAAAACAAAAATAGTTGAGTTTCTCTCAAAATCCATATTTAGATTGTATTTTTGATCAACAAATTTCCAATACGCATGTTAAAAATTGGTGTTTTAGGAGCTGGACATTTAGGAAAGATACATCTGAAAATTCTTGCACAATCAAAATCATACGAATTGGTCGGGTTTTATGATTCTGATCTCTTGGCCGTAGAAAAATTAAAAAAAGATTTTTTATATCCTGCTTTTGAATCGGCTGAAGCTTTAATCCAAGCCGTAGATGTGGTGGACATCGTTACCCCTACCCCTTCGCATTTCGAATTGGCACAAAAAGCGATTGCTTTGGGAAAACATGTTTTTATCGAAAAACCCATCACCCACACCGACGAAGAAGCAAGCCTTTTGGTGACCGAGGCCAAAGCGCAAGGCGTTTTAGGACAAGTGGGACAAGTGGAACGTTTCAATCCTGCCTTTAAGTCTGTAAAAGAGCACATCACCGAACCCATGTTTATTGAAACCCATCGTTTGGCAGAATTCAATCCCAGAGGGACCGATGTTTCCGTGGTTTTGGATTTGATGATACACGACATCGATATTATTCTAAGTGTTGTGAAATCACCCATTAAATCCATCAACGCCTCAGGGGTTGCCGTAATCAGCGACACTCCCGACATCAGCAATGCACGTATTGTTTTTGAAAATGGCTGTGTTGCCAATTTGACGGCGAGTAGAATCTCATTAAAAAAAATGCGGAAGTCCCGTTTTTTTCAAAAGAATGCCTACATCGCTGTTGATTTTTTGGCTAAAAAAGTAGAAGTGGTAAAAATCAAAAACGTCCCCGAAGACATCGACGAATTTGCCTTAATTCTTCAAAATGCAGAAGGGCAAAAAAAACAAATCTATTTTGAAAACCCCAACATAGAAGACACCAACGCCATACAAGAAGAGCTCGAAACTTTTGCCGCTGCCATCGCACAGCAGACGACTCCCATAGTTCCACTGGAGCACGGGGCTGCTGCACTCAAAGTGGCGCACCAAATCATTCGTTGCTTTCAGTAGCAAATTACATTTCGCATGCCCCTTATTGTTCCCCTTTCTTTACATCTTCCCACGGCTTCCTTGCTTGAAAATGAGCAGTATGACTCTATTCAAGGAACAAAAGATTATGTTGACCTCCTAAAACCAAAAACCTCCCTCCCACACATCAAAAAAGGGTTTCAACGCTTGTTGCGAGAAAAAGTTTACCAAACCCTTGAAAAACAACACTTTTATTGGTATCGCATACAAAACAAGGAGGCTGTTTTTTCAGGATTTTTATGTGGATTGGATGCTAAAAGCATTCGCCCCGATAAAATCAGTACCCACGAAGCGGTGCTCCAAAAACGTGTCAAACTCTTTTCCAATTACCTGAAAAAAACCCATCTGCAAGCCGAACCCCTGCTGCTTATTCATGAAGACAACGCTTTTGCAACGGCATGTAATAATACTATTACCCAAAAACCACCCTCATTTCATTTTCAACTCAACCAAAGTATCCACGAAATATGGATACTGTCTGCCCAAGTGCAACAAGCCCTCGTTGAGTTTGCGAAAAAAACCACTCCATTCCATTTAGCCGATGGGCATCACCGTTTGGCAAGCAGTCTGCAATTGGCAAAAGATGCTAAGACCCCCTTCCCCATTCAAGCATTCGTTTTGGCAAAAGATCAAATTGTCACGGGAAGTTTTATTTGGTGTATTAAAAAATATTTAACCCAAGAAAAATTAGTACCCCTTTTACACCATTTGCATACCCCAACTACAGAAGTTTCTTCAAATACATTAAAAATCGTAATGGGTAACGAACATTTTAATTGCTGCCTTGATGCGTCCGAAAATCCAGCTGTTTTTGCCTTTGAAAAACTGCTTGGTTTTTCCACTCAAAAAGCCATAGACCTGAGAAATTATATTGATTACTTCCCTTATACTACATCAATTCCCGAAGATTTCATGAAAAAAGCGGCTCCTTACTTGCTCAAAATTCAACTGCCCCCCTTTTCTGAAGAAGCAGTGATTTCAAGCGTGAAAAAGAATCAAAAACTCCCTCCAAAAAGCAGTTATATGCTTCCAAAAATTCCAACGGGCCTATTGATCTCCCCCATTTAGGATTGATAATAAATCCAAAGCTTCCGCTTCTTTTTCTTTTCACTATCCTATCTTTGCGGGATGCGAATAAAAGAAAATCTTGCGGCAATTTTAGACCGTATCCCTCCAGGGGTGCGTTTGGTGGCGGTTTCCAAAACCAAACCCATTGAGGATCTTCAAGCGGCCTATGCGGCAGGACAACGGATTTTTGGAGAAAATAAAATTCAAGAAATGGCTTCCAAATGGGAACAACTACCCAAAGATATCGAATGGCATATGATTGGGCATGTACAAAGCAATAAGGTGAAATATATGGCTCCTTTTGTCCGTCTGATTCATGCCGTGGATTCTTTGAAACTTTTGAAAGAAATTGATAAGCAAGCCGCCAAAAATAAGCGCACTATTGATTGTTTGTTGCAAGGTCGGATCGCTCGGGAAGAAACCAAATTTGGTGTTCCTCTCAATCAATTGGAAGCTTTATATCAAGAAAGTCTTGATTTACCCCATGTTAGGGTGGTCGGTTTTATGGGAATGGCGACGTTTACGGACGATCAGTCCCAAATTGAGGAAGAATTTGCACAACTTTCACGCTCCTTTTCATCTTTACAAACAAAATTTCCTGATTGCCAAGTCCTTTCCATGGGAATGAGTGGGGATTATGCCCTCGCCATCCAGCAGGGAAGCAATATGATACGTGTGGGCAGTAGTATTTTTGGCGAACGAAACTATTGAGCATGTATGCCATAATTGATATTGAAACCACTGGAGGAAAATACGACGAAGAAGGAATCACTGAAATCGCTATTTATCAATTTGATGGGCATCAACAAACCGATCAATTCAGTAGTTTGATCAATCCGGAAAAAGAGATTCAACCCTTTGTGGTTCAATTGACGGGGATCAATAATAAGATGCTTCGTGCGGCACCAAAATTTTATGAAGTTGCCAAAAGGATTGTCGAAATCACTGAAAATTGTGTGATCGTAGCCCACAATGCAGAATTTGATTACCGCATTTTACAAACGGAATTCAGAAGGTTGGGCTTTGCCTATGAACGCAAATCTATTTGTACGGTCAAACTGGCACAGCAACTCATCCCCGATCAACCTTCCTACAGCTTGGGAAAACTAGTGCGAAATTTGGGTATTCCCATTGCCCACGAACACCGCGCCCATGGCGATGCAAATGCCACGCTCAAGTTGTTTCAGATACTGATGGAAAAAGACACTCAAAAGCAAATTATTAAAGAAAGTGTGCAATTGCTAAAACCCCATAAAGCAGCCAAACAATTTTTGACAATTACCGATGCGCTGCCCTCAGAAACTGGAGTTTACTACATTCACGGGACAAATGACACCATTATATATATTGGCAAAAGTAAAAATATTAAAAAGCGAATTTTAAGCCATTTGACTTCAAAACAGTCCAAGGCGATCAAAATTCAGAAGCAAATTCAGCACGTCACCTATGCGCTCACCGGCAGTGAATTGATTGCACTCCTTAAGGAACAAAATGAAATAAAACAAAATCAACCGCCTTTGAATCACGCTCGAAAATTTCGAATTTTCCCCATGGGCATCCGCGTGGATCAAAGCGATGATTTCCATACTTTAGTTTTGGAGCAAGTTAAAAGTGGGGTAGAATACATCAGTGTCTTTAAAAATCAAAAAGCAGGGCGTATCTGTTTGCAAAACTGGTGTAGTGAACACCGTATTTGCCTTCAAAAAACAAGTTTAAAAACCAGCGATGGTCCTTGTTTTAATCAGGGTATTGATGGCTGTGATGGCGCCTGTGTTGGGACAGAAAACAGTGAGCAACACAATGAAAAAATTAAAAGTCTCATGGATTCACATGCCTTTCCACATGCTGACTTTCTGATCATAACCAAAGGCAGGGAAAAAGGAGAAAAAGGATTTTTGTATATCCAAGAGAATAGCTTTCAAGGGTATGGTTATTATGAATTAAACCATCAAATCAAAGGGACTAAAGAAATTTTAAGCCGCTTGATCCCCATGTCCCATAATAATGACACAAAAAAGATAATTCATGGGTTTTTAAGGCGGAAAAATTACTTAAAGTTAATACCTTTGGAAAGAATTGATAAATCCCTGGGTCACAACAACCCCAACACGCAACCAATGCAATGAACGAATTGCAACTTAAACTTCACGAAATAATTTATGAGGCCGACACCCCAGCGGGGAAACGCTTTGATATCTTCCTGTTGATCCTTATTCTTTTCAGTGTTGCTCTCGTAGCCCTTGAAAGTGTAACGTCCATTGATGCCCAATATCACGAATTAATTAATATTGCAGAATGGGGCGTTACCATCCTTTTTACCATTGAATACATTTTGAGAATTGTTTGTGTTAAAAAACCTTTGAACTACATTTTTAGTTTTTATGGAATTATCGATTTACTCTCTACCCTACCCAAATATCTTTCATTAATCTTTTTCGGTACGCACAGCTTGGTTGCCCTCCGTGCACTACGACTCCTTCGCGTGTTTCGAATCCTAAAACTGACACGTTATATTGGTGAGTCCAACACTTTGATGATTGCAATGCGCAGGAGTCGCCCAAAAATAATGGTATTCCTATTTGCCGTTGTGATACTTTCCATCATCTTTGGTACGGTGATGTATTTGGTAGAAAGTGATGAAAGTGGATTTACCAGCATTCCAAGGAGTATCTATTGGTGTATTGTTACCCTCACCACGGTGGGTTATGGAGACATTGCACCGCAATCTCCCTTAGGACAATTTATTGCTAGCCTGATTATGATTATGGGATACGGTATTATTGCTGTGCCCACTGGAATTGTCAGTGCCGAATTAAATAGAAAAAAAGTGGACACCAATACAGAATCCTGTCCCAATTGTACGATCGCCAACCATAAAGATGGTGCTATATATTGCCATCGATGTGGAAATTTATTAAACAATGAATAAAACACTAATTTATGTCGCCGGCCCTACTGGAGTTGGCAAAACTGCTTTAAGTATTAAACTGGCAAAAAAATTTGACACCGATATCGTATCCTGCGATTCGCGTCAATTCTATAAAGAAATGAAGTTGGGAACAGCTGTTCCTTCCGCGGAAGAACTGTCCGAAGTTCCCCATCATTTTATTCAACACAAATCCATTGAAGACACCTATACGGTGGGTGATTTTGAAAAAGAAGCCATTGCAAAATTGGAGGAGCTTTTTAAAACAAAAGACACCCTTATCATGGTGGGAGGCTCGGGTATGTATGCCGATGCTATTATGTTTGGGATGGACGAATTTCCCGAAGTTCCACCTGAAATCCGTAATCAAATCAATGTTTTTTATCAGAGTCATGGTTTAAAATCACTGCAAAACCTTTTGATGGAAAAAGATCCAGATTATTACAGAAAAGTAGATCGCAATAATCCGCAGCGTTTGATCCGAGCGCTGGAGGTTTGTATAGCTTCCAACCAACCCTATTCTTCGTTTTTGGGAAAAGCCAAGCCCAACCGTTCATTTGTATCAAAAATGCTCATCTTACATTGCCCTAGAACCATCTTATACAACCGTATCAATGAACGTGTGGATAAAATGATGGCTGAAGGTTTGTTGGAAGAAGTGGAACAACTATTCCAACAAAGAGAACTCTACCCTCTAAAAACAGTGGGGTATAAAGAATTATTCCCTTTTATAGAAGGCAAAACTACTTTAGAAATTGCTGTTGACGAGATTAAAAAGAATTCTCGACGCTATGCGAAACGTCAAATCACTTGGTTTAAAAAATATGACAATGCGCTCTGTTTTCCTGCCAACACTCCTGTTGAAGAAATTTTTGATTTATTAAAAAAATAATTTAGATTGGGGCTATAATTTATTAAGGTCCCATGAAAAAAATTAGTTTCCTCCTACTTTTATTTCTACTCCTTTATTGCACTCCTGACAATGATGCTCCCGTTCAACCTATGGAAAACGTGGAACAAATGGAGCAAACCGAGCAAATGGAGACAATGGAAGAAGTCATTGTCAATGATTTCTTAACGCAATCAACCCCTTATTCCTCCTACACGGGAAGCTCCCTCAAAAGCTTTTCGACTATTGCTGTAAGAGATGTACTACCTTATGATTTCATGGATGTGACGTCTGTAGTGATTCATTAAAACACTGTGAATGAAGAAAATAAACCCATTCAAGCTTCGGGAGTAATTCTTTTTCCGGAAAATGAAGGAAATTATGAGTTGGTCAGTGTGCAGCATGGAACTATTAGCTCCAATGAAAATGCTCCCAGTAACTCATCACTGGGTTTTAACGAGCTTACCATAGGTGCTATCATTGCGGGAACGGGATTTATTTGTTTGGTTCCCGATTATATTGGCTATGGAATTAACAATAATTCAAGACATCCCTACGAACACAGAAAAAGCTTGGCGCAAAACACTACGGATATGATTTTAGCTGCCAAAGAATACCTAGAGCAAGAGGCGATTGAATACACCGATCAAATATCATTAGTCGGTTATTCTGAAGGAGGATATGCCACACTAGCTACCCAACAAAAATTAGAAGCGGAAACCATTATTCCAATTAAAAAAGTGATTTCTGGGGCTGGTGCCTATAATAAAACAAGCTTCACTAAAAGTTTATTAGCCAGCGATCAAGAATTACCATTCATAGGTAATTATCTTTGGGTATTGGATGTTTATAATTCCATTTACCCCGAACTAAAAAGACCATGGAGTGATTATGTAAACGAACCCTATGCTACCCAATTGACCAGTTATGGTGAAATAAATACGATCATTCCGGACTCATTGTTACAAAGCACCAATCCCAAAGATTTATTTACAAGTTCATTTGTATCAGGAATCATCGAAGATACCGATACCGCTTTTTTAAATGTTCTCCAAGATAATGATGTCCACGATTGGACACCCAAAGCTCCGGTCTTTCTATTCCATGGAACAGAAGACAAACTCATTCTCCCTTTCGTTTCGGAATCAACTGCGGAGGCATTAACTTCGAATGGTGGAACAGTGGCTTATACGTCCATTGAAGGAAAGGATCATAATGGTGCGGTGGTGCCTTTTTTCGTCAGTGCCTTGTCGCTCTTAAATCAAGAGGAGGAATGATGCCATGGTTTCATAGATTACACGAAAACAGCCTTACCCTTATGCACAAAGACCGTACCTATCTTTGAATACTTGTTTTTGTGCTTAAAGCATTGGAACGTGTTGTTTTTCAATACTTTTATAGTAGTAAACCCCAATGCTGATGAAGTCCCCAGGCTTTATAATCAGTGCACTTGCACTACTATTTGTTCAATGTAATCCTATCGAGATGGAAAGTGATGCGCTACTTGATGCCCATCCAATAGAAGTCAATGCTACGCAACACTAACGTTTTAAAGATGAAATCTTAAAACAAATTGTCCTTGGAAACAATGGTGCCGCACTTCCGTATGGAATCGAAAATGTGATGGCAAAAAAAATAATTTACACGACCGCATCCCCGGACAACCAACCGAAAGAAGCCTCAGGAATTCTTTTAATCCCAGAAAACATCAGTGAAAAAGTGATTTTGTTGTACTTGCACTCCGCAATTACTGACCCCAAAAAAGCACCCTCCCTTTCCCTTCTGGGCAATAACGAACTGCTGCGCGCAGCCATTCTGGCAAGTACGGGCTTCATTACTCTAATTCCTGATTATATGGGCTATGGTGCTTCCTCAGATGTACCCCACTTGTTTGAACATAAAAAATCTTTGGTACAAAGTAATTATGATTTTCTTTGGGCAGTGCATCAATATCTCAAGCAAAATAAAATTACTTCCCTAAATAAGCTTTTTATTTTGGGCTATGGTGAAGGGGCATACAGCAGCCTAGTACTCCAACAAAAAATAGAAGAAACCCTTCAATTTCAAATACTTCACACCTATGCCGGTGGAGGTGTTTATAACAAAAGTCGTTTTATAACTTCCCTTTTTGAAACTGAAAAAAACACCAACGCTTTGGGAAATTTTGTCCGACTATTGATCTCCTATAATAGAAACTACAAGCGTCTTAACAGACCGCTTTCGTACTATTTTAACCCCCCATATTCCCATCAAATAGAAACGATTATTAATGAAAACGGAATATTAAAAGACTCTATGGTAACAGGAATTACAGTCCGAGAATTATTTACAAAAGAATTTATCGATGGGGTTCTAGAAAAAACCGATCGTACTTATTTAGAAGTCGTTCAAGAAAATGATATTTCCGATTGGAAACCCAAAACTCCCATCACTTTGTATAGAGGATCGCTGGATCAAGTGACCGCATATGCGAATACCCTGAAAACGGTCAAAGAAATTGAATTACTGGGTGGGCAAATTACCTATGAGGGGATTTTAGGAAAAAATCACGAATTGGCACAATGGCCTTTTTTGTTTGATGTAATTCACCAAATAAAAAACTTTAATGCTAATTAGTGCTTGGACAAAAATTCCTGAACATTGGTTTGAATACGCTCATGAAGATTCGTCAAATCCGCTTTGATAAAACCTGTTCCTGTAATTTTTTCAAACAATTCTATATAACGTTCCGATATGGATAAAATCTTTTCGTCATTCATTTCCGGTACCTTCTGTCCTTCTAATCCTTGAAAATCATTGGCAATCAACCATTGCCGGACAAATTCTTTGGACAATTGTTTCTGAGGTTCTTGTCGCGCCTGACATTCGGCATACGCCGCTTCATAAAAATAACGAGAAGAATCGGGTGTGTGAACTTCATCAATCAAAACAATTTTTCCGGCTGCTGTTTTTCCAAATTCATATTTCGTATCTACTAAAATTAAACCCTGCGCTTGGGCCAGTGCCGTACCCCGCTCAAAAAGTAAATGGGTATATTTTTCTAATTGTAAATAGTCATCCTCGGAGATAATATTTTGTGCAATAATCTCTTCTTTTGAAATATCCTCATCATGACCTTCCTCTGCTTTGGTTGCAGGAGTGATGATGGGGCTGGGAAACTTATCGTTTTCAATCATACCCTCGGGCATAGTCACCCCGCACAAAGTTCTCAAACCGCTTTTATAGACTCTTGCCGCATGACCTGATAAGTATCCTCTGATAACCATTTCAACAGGAAAAGGCTGACAAGCTTCACCCACAGAAACATTGGGGTCAGGAGTTGCCACCAACCAATTGGGGACAATGTCCGAAGTGGCATTGAGCATTTGAGTGGCGATTTGATTAAGAATTTGACCTTTGTAAGGAATCCCTCTGGGCATAACCACGTCAAATGCAGACAGTCGATCCGAAGCGACCATCACTAAAAGGTTGTTTTTCAAGCGATATACGTCTCGTACTTTTCCGACATATTTAGATTCCAGGCCTTCCAACTGAAGGTCGGTGTGCATCAGTGTATTCATATTAGTTATCGTGTTCTATGGTTTTGTAGGCCTCAATGACTTTTTTAACAAGATGGTGTCGAATGACGTCCTTGTCGTCCAAATGAATGATTGAAATCCCGGGAGTCGCTTTTAAGATCAAAACAGCTTCTTTCAAACCAGAAATAACGCTGCGGGGAAGGTCGATTTGTCCGGGATCTCCCGTAAGCATAAATTTGGCATTCTTTCCCATTCGTGTTAAAAACATTTTCATCTGAGCATGCGTGGTGTTTTGAGCTTCGTCCAAAATAACAAAAGCATCGTCCAACGTACGTCCCCGCATAAACGCCAAAGGAGCAATTTGGATAACCCCTTTTTCGATATGGGACATCAATTTTTCGTGGGGTATCATATCACGCAAAGCATCATATAGCGGCTGCATATAGGGGTCTAATTTTTCCTTGAGATCGCCGGGAAGAAAACCTAAATTTTCACCCGCTTCCACTGCAGGGCGTGTAAGAACAATTCGTTTGACCTGTTTGTCTTTGAGTGCTTTGACTGCCAACGCCACCCCGGTGTAGGTTTTTCCTGTCCCCGCCGGACCAATGGCAAAAACCATGTCGTTTTTCTTGGTAGCTTCTACAAGTCGTTTTTGATTAAAGGTTTTTGCTTTAATAATCTTCCCCCCCACTCCGTGAAGGATGTGCGTTTCGGTTCCATTCTCGGGTTCAAAATCCGACCCCGCATCAGCCATCACAATACGCTCAATAATTTCGTCATTCAGGACATTGAACTTTCCAAAATGAGCAACCAACATGTCTACTCGCTTTTGAAACTCTTCTAGGATGGGCGATTCCCCATAGGCCATGAGGCTATTCCCTCGAGCAACGATTTTTAATTTGGGAAAATAGGAACGCAATTGTGCTACGTGTGAGTTTTGATCCCCAAAAAATTCTTGAGGATTTACTTCGCTGAGTTCGATTTTAATATCATTCAAAGGCTAGGTCTATTAAAAAAAATTAATTTTGTTTTAACTTAATATGCTGGTGATAAAAATAACATATTTTTCGCGGATTGAATTTTTCATTTAAGACTTTATGACTTTGGTGACTTTAACTACGGATTTTGGCTTGAAGGATTATTCCGTGGCCGTCATCAAGGCGGCACTGTATCAATCGTTCCCCACCGCCATCGTGGTTGATATTTCCCATCAAATAAGCCCCTATGACCCTTCTCAGGCCGCTTATATTCTTAAAAATGCCTATCCTTCCTTTCCGCAAGGGAGTGTTCATATCATCGGTGTAGAATCAGAGCTTACCCCCGAAAACAAACATTTGGCCATGCGTCTTAACGGACATTATTTTATTGGAGCCGATAACGGCATTTTTTCTATGATAGCTGATGGAATCCAACCCGAAGCAATTGTTGAAATCAACATCCACGAAGCTGTGGTGACCGCCTTTCCTGTGCTGGACATATTTGTTAATGTTGCGGCACACCTGATGCGCAAAGGAACGCTTGACGTTATTGGACGTCCCATCACAAATTTTAAAGAGCTGACCGACATTAAACCCGTCATCAATAAAAATCAGATTTTAGGAAGTGTGATCTATATTGATAACTATGGAAATGTAATTACCAATATCACCCGAAAAATCTTTGAAGAAGTGGGAAAACAACGCCCTTTCACCATTCGTGCGCGAACGGTGCGATTCCATGCCATTTATGAAACCTACAGTCAAGCCATAGAATTTAATCTTCCCAAAGAAAAACGGGAGGAAGATGGAAAGAAACTAGCCCTTTTCAACACCGCAGGACATTTGGAATTGGCCATTTATAAAAGTAATCCTGCCACGGTAGGGAGTGCCGCTTCGCTTTACGGTCTGGACTATCGGGACCCGATAACCATAGAATTTGAATGCTGATGTGGAGTATAGCAAAAAGAGAACTCCGATTGTTTTTTAGTAGCCCCATTGGTTACTTAATTTTGGGGACCTACCTCTTGGTAAATGGTCTATTGCTATGGGTTTTTGATTCTCAATACAATGTTTTGTCCGCTGGATTCGGTGATTTAGCTCCTTTTTTTGAAAGTGCTCCACTGCTTTTATTATTTTTAATTCCAGCATTGACCATGCGGAGTTTTGCTGAGGAACGTTCCGACGGAACTTTAGAGCTTTTACTCACCAAACCCATTACCCCCTATAAAATTATTATGGGTAAATTTTTAGGGATTTTTCTCTTGGTTCTTTGTGCGCTGCTTCCTACGCTCACCAATCTTATTGCCGTAAATGAGCTTTTGCAAGATTCTAGCTTTATAGACTGGGGCAGTATGGGACTCTCCTATCTGGGTCTGCTGTTGGTTTGCTCCGTTTTTATCAGCATTGGAATCAGTACTTCCATTCGCTTTAACAGTCAGGTTACCGCCTTTATGGTTGCTCTGTTGATTTGCTTTTTTCACTTCTATGGTTGGGGATTCATTGCAGACACTCTTACTTCCAACAACCTCTATAATTTTGTCCTGCGATTAGGAATCCAAGAACATTATTACAGCCTCAGCCGCGGTGTTTTGGTTTTTGAGGATGTATGGTATTTTGCACTCAACTGCTTTATTTTTATTTATTTCACCCGCAATGCGATCAAACAAATCCAAAAGTAAATGAAGCCACAGTATTCACTTATTGGAATTCTTCTTCTTGCTTTGGGAAGCTTGCTGGTCGCTCCCATGGTGCCCTGGCGCTGGGACAGCACCCTTGATCAACGATACAGTCTTAGTGAAGTGAGCAAACAGTCCTTGGATACATTGGAGCAACCCATACGCATTGATATTTTTCTGACGGGAGATTTACCTCCGAAATACATGCGTTTCCGAAAAGAATTGGATGAACTGATAGATGCCTTCAAGCAGCATAAAAATATTTTTATCATACAATCCATCGATCCTTTACAAGGACAAGAGGCTGAAACCGTCGTGGCAGAGATGAACAATTTTGGGATGCCCCCAGAGCGGGTGGTAGAAAATGAAACCGGAAATCGAAAAGAGACCCTCGTTTTTCCCTGGGTAATGCTTTCTAGCGGAGATCGATCTGCCAAAGTCGCTTTATTACAAAATAATTTAGGAGCAACGGAAGAGGAAAAAATCATCCAAGCCCTACAACAATTGGAATATCAGTTGATGGACGGTATTTTTCGACTCACCCAAACGGAAAAAAGCAGCATTGCCGTCTTGACATCTCACGACAGTTCTCCGGCATTAAAAATTGCTGATTTTCTTCAAAGCCTCCGTCCCTACTATCAATTGGCTGCTTTTGATTTAAAAGCTCCCGAAGTAGGACCCGAAAAAGCTCTGGAAAATTTAAACCGTTTTAAATTATTAATTATTCCTAATCCCAAAACCCCTTTTTCCGCTGCCGAGAAATTTATTTTGGATCAGTATACGCTGCAAGGTGGAGCACTCCTTTGGTTGGTGGAAGGGATGCAAGTGGATCATCAAGCATTGCTCGAAAGTGGAACACAAACGGTGGCTGTTCCCTTAGATTTAAATCTTGATGATTATTTTTTTAATCAAGGAATTCGGGTGCGTAAGGAAATGGTTCGCGATTTGTATTGCGCTCCCATTGTTTTAGCCATTGGAGAAGAAAACAACACCCAGTACCTCCCCTATCCTTGGCCTTATTACCCCCTTCCAAAGCCCAACCAGCAAACCTTTATTGGAAAAGACATCGGTCCTATTTTTACGCAATATGCTGCACCCCTTGACACCCTTGCTGGAGCAAGCAAAAAAACGGTGCTACTCCAAACCTCTGCCTTTACCAAAATGGTAGGAACTCCGGCTATTTTAGACCTCCAGAGTGCGACTCAAAAAATAAAACCATCGGAATACAACGAGGCTCCAAAACCCTTGGCTGTTTTGGTTGAGGGCGAAATGCACTCTCTTTTTGAAAATCGAATTTTACCTTTTGAATATGCTACTCCAAAAAAAATTGGAACAGGTCGTTTTATTGTTATTGGTGACGGATCGGTAATTGAAAATCAAGTCAATGGTGGAACACCCCTGGCTTTGGGCTATGACAAATGGAGCAATAATTTTTATGCCAACCGATCTTTTTTAATGCATTGTATTCATTATTTATCGGGTAACACCCAACAACTTTCTCTTCGAAATAAAGATTTTTCATTTAGCCTGTTGGATCCCTTTAAAATTGAAGAAAAAGGTGCTTTTTGGAAAATTTTCATGGTCTTCTTTCCGATCCTTCTCGGTGTGCTGATTGGTTATCTTAATTTTAGAATAAGAAGTAAACATTATCGACGGTAACTGTTGATAAGTTTCTTTCTTCATTCCCTTCAATTAAAATATATTTGATATTAATATGAAACAAGATCAAAAGCCTCTTAAATTTCACTATTCACAATGGAAATTTTGCTTTTTTAAAATATATAAACTAACAGTTGACTGATGAAATTTATTGTATCCAG
>ERZ887851.524-NODE-524-length-37809-cov-18.702098_pt1 | contig 37809 bp, 31 predicted proteins | sample MGYA00521100_ERZ887851 | MGnify/ENA primary metagenome ERZ887851 (study PRJEB32303, sample SAMEA104408602) | aquatic metagenome | biome: Brackish water; feature: Pelagic; material: water | place: Baltic Sea | collected 2014-06-06T16:11:00 | depth 11,444 m ... | reverse complement strand
TAAACCTCTAAACCTCTAAACCTCTAAACCTCTAAACTTTAATCACAGGTCTCAAAGGTCAACCCCGAATACGCTTCCAGCCGTTGCAGCAGCGAATCACCCATAGCAACCGAGGGTGTAAGAAAACCACCAGCGCGATCTTCTTTGGCAATGTCCTGAGCCAAGCAAAGCCCTGCCTGACCGAGCATTTTCGCCGTTGAGCCATACCCGGGATCACGGTCACCCGTCACTTTTACAGTCAGCTGATTACCCTGATCATCACGGCCGTGAACACGCACATCAAAGTAGCCATTCAGTTGCTCCTCTGGACTCGGACCTTCGCCCGGTGCAGGAAGAACAAACTTTTCCAACAGTGCTCTGGTGGGACTGAAGTAGAGGCCCAGTCCGAGCAGGCCAAAGGCCGCCGTTGTCATCAAGGCGCCAATGCGCCCCTTTAAGCCCTTGCCAGTAAGCATGCCTTCGCTATAGGAGAAGTCGCGGCCATAGGCCATATTGAGTAGGGCATTGGAATGCAGCACAACGCGAGAATTAATCGCTTCCATTACAAAGGGTGCAATCCAACAGTTAAAGTCGGGATCAAATTGCGGGCCCGAGACACTTTTGGCGCGAATGCTGTACTGGTGATCGCTGCCGCACAAAAGGTAGGGGTTACCCATTTTCTTGCGCATTTTTGGATCGGCTTTAGCCGCTTTAAGAGCTTCGATCATACTTGCAATAGTGCCCCCCGAAGCGCCACCTTTCATGGCTTTCACGCGCAGTTTTGCGTGGGGCAGTGGATGACCAAACTGTACCTGAGCGCGCTGTTGCATGGCAAAGACACCCATATCCGAGGGTATAGAGTCAAAGCCGCAGCAGTTGACTATGCGCGCGCCACTGGCCTCTGCAGCCTGGTTGTATTTGTCTTTCATCATGCCAATCCAGTGGGCTTCACCGGTCAGATCGGCGTAGTCTGTGCCGCTTTCGGCGCAGGCCTTGATCAGCAGTTCGCCGTAGAGGGCGTAGGGTCCGACGGTCGAAATAATCACTCGCGTGTGGCTGCACAGTGTTTGCAGTGAGGCTTCGTCGTGGGAGTCGGCAATCAGCACTGGCAGCTCGCTAGCGGCGTCGCCTAGGGACTCTTTTAATATGGCTAACTTGGACTCTGAGCGAGAGGCGATGGCCCAGGAAATTTCGCCATTGACCCCTATGGTCTCGACCAAATAGTTGCTGAGAATTTGTCCGACAAAACTGGTGGCGCCGAAAACGATCAGATCATAGGGTTTGCTGGATACTTCGGAAGTAGACATAGGTTATTATTCTTATAGTTGGACCAGGTTATTTTTTAGTTAGTTTGCGGAGCAGCTGTGCCCACAAAGTTACCCATTTTATATTCTTTTCGTCGCTGTCCCTATGCAATGCGGGCGCGGATGGCTCTGCTATATGCGAGTATAAACCTAGAACTCCGCGAAGTCCTGTTGAAAGCCAAACCCGAAAAAATGTTGGCTATCTCTGCCAAGGGCACAGTGCCAGTGCTGGAGCTTGCGGATGCTGTGGTGCTCGATGAGAGTTATGAGATTATCCGCTGGGCGCTAGAGCAGAATGACCCGAAGAACTGGTTGAGTGCTGAGCTTGAAGCTGATATTGACGATCTAGTTGCCCGCAATGACGGTCAATTTAAGACTGATCTTGATCACTACAAATACTGGCAGCGCTTTCCCGCGGAATCTCGAGAACAGTATCGCGCGCGCGGCGAGCTATTTCTCGCCGAGCTCGAAATACTGTTAACCAAGCAGACTTACTTGTTGGCAGAGCGAATAACCCTAGCGGATATTGCCCTGTTTCCCTTTATTCGTCAGTTCGCTTTTGTCGATAAAGACTGGTTTGATCGATCGCCCTACCCAAAACTGCGCGCTTGGTTAGAGCAGCTGCTGATGTCAGAGCTGTTTCTGGCGGTGATGAAAAAATCCCCACCCTGGCAGGATGGGGACTCTCCGATTGCTCTCCGGTGAGAGCTCGTTAGTGATTACCGTTTAACTACTGATCCCAATCTATAACCACTTTTACCCGCGCCTCGTCAGGGGCTTCTGCCGATGGCTTGCCCAGCTTAAAGCGCAAACCCATCTCCGGGATATTGGCGCCGCCAAAGGGCAGTTTTGGGTTCTGATAGCGGTTTGGTCGTCTATCGGAGAACTCACTGACTGGCGGGTAGGCTTCGCTGCTCTCTTCCACTAGGCGATCGCCATCAATGGCGTACACCGAGCTGCCCTTGGCAAAGCTTTCCAATGCAAAGGGGGCATCACCGGAATGACGATTCCTAAGGGCGCGATCATAGAGCCGGTATTCGGTTTTGCCACCGCGGATACGCAGATCAAATAGCGAGCTGACACCTTTATATTTGAGGCGGTCGGCACCTGGCAGTAGGCTATTGATCAGTGTGTAGCCATACATCAATTGACGGCCCTCCCAGTTCAATGATTCCACTGCGGGCAAGCCATCGATCAGGGAGTCACGGCAGCGCTGTCGATCTGTGCCAGTGACATCACTGGAGTAGAATGCCGAGCGGCGCTGATGGCACATTACATCGACAAAGCTCTGTTGCAGCCAGGGCTGAGCGCTGTCATCGAACTGATAAGAGGTCCAGCCCTGATCGTTGACAAAATACTGTTCTGGCACGCTGGGGAGATTGAATTCCTGAGGGTTGGCGTCTACCAGTAATAAGAAGCCATTGCCTGGTCCGAACTGAGCCGGTTCATTTTGGCTCCAGAGATATTCGCCGTTGTAATACCAGGCCAAGACCCCGGAGCGATAGTTGGCACTAAAGGCCTTCATTTCACCGTCGCTGTCCTTGAAGAAGGAGAATCCCGGTTTGGCGAGGCCCGCATCATAATTTTTCACCCGATCAAAACTGGCGTAGGGGTCGCGATATTCGAGCAGATAATAATGGGGCACGGCAATACGGTGCTCTCCGCCACTCAGGGTAAAGCCATCGCTGCTCCAGCCCTTGATCGCACCTGACTCAAAGTCTTCTTTGTAGTTCAGGGCTTCGATACGAATATTGTCGATTAATGCACCATCTTCAACGGCGGCGCCATCGGCAAAATAGTGCAGTCGAATGGATACGTGTTTGCCACGATAGGCTTCAAGATCAAATTCCGCGGCAATCCACTGGGCGCTTTCACAGGAATCCTCTAGGTTTACCCCGACGCGATCTTCCGCCAGAACTTTGCTTGCGGAGGGGTCGCAGCCGGCGGCAATCTCAACTTTGCCGTCGCCATCCATATCACCGGAGCGACCACTAAAACCGGGTAGGGAGCCTTCGCCCTCATGGCCCTTTTTTGATGGCATGATGCTGTTAGTGTCAGCGGCATTGTCTTTGTCGGTGGGCAGCAGGCGCTGATAGTCAGCGCCATCGGCAGAGGCTTCGATGTAAAGATAATCCCAGTCCGACTCGATTTTAAACCAGGTGTCGAAACTCAGTATCAGCTGCTGCTCTACATCTACTTTGCGAAAATCAAAACTGCGGCTGAGGAAGTGATGCAGATCGTTGCCCTGACCTGTGTAGACGGCATAGTTTCCCTGATCTTTGCTAAGTGGGCCAAGCTTCAGTTCACGTATCTTGGGGGGCAGAATAATCATCGTTGCATCGCAGACGCCAAGGCTGTTTTCGGTGCCGACTTTGTTGGGCCAGTCATTCATGGTTTTTAGATACATGGAGCTGCGTTTATTGCCGCCAAAAGCAGGGGGTCGAACAATGCAGGGGTTGAGCCAGCCCAGTACCATTCGCGACCAGGCGCTGAGTTCCTGCGGCTCCGGCGAGGTGGTCGAAGACATGGCTTCCCAAGAGGCGCTGGAATTGTTGGTCGCCCGGGCATAGATATCGGGCAGCCCTAAAGAGTGACCAAACTCGTGAATAAAGGTTGAGACCTCGGTGTATTCCGACTGCATATTATAGTCGTAGAGCCACAGACCCTCTTCGATCTCATATCCGCCGCGGCCATTGACCATGCCCTCGAGAGCTGGGCCTTTGCCTAAGCCACGATTTAACGAGCTGCGATGGGGCCAGATGCGATCGGCACAGTCCTGTTCCACTGCTGGCAGACTGTCAAAGACATCACTCTCGGCATTGACGGTAAATTTTTCGTTGAGTTTGTAGAGGCCCTGGCAGGAAGATTGAGCTTTGCCTGCATAGACAATCACTAGATGATCCAGATAGCCATCCGCCTCGGCGCGATTGCCGTCGCCATCAAAGTCCTCGGGGTCCCAGATATCGTAATCTTTCCAGGGAAAATCCGGGTTGTCTCTATGGGCGGCCTGGAGTGCTTCTATAACCAGTTCATCGGTGTGGTCATCGTTGCGCCAACTGCCATCGGAATTCTGCAGCGGGCGACCATAGTAGGCTAGGGGTTTGCTCACTTTGGCGATGGGCATGACTTCGCCGGTGACGTTATAGAGGCCTTTCGACTGATGGCGATAGTAGTGGGACAGAGTGCCGGGTTTGGGGCGCTTAACACTGCCGCCAAACAATAGTTTTTGCAGGTAGTTGCGGTTTTTTTTGTTCTGCTTTTTGTCCCCGGCAAAGCGGTCGTAACCGAGCTCTGGAAATTCCACGGCGATCACTAACAGGCGATGGGGCCGCTCTGCAGCGGCCAACACTGGTTTGATCGAATCGGTCTTGATTTGCGGGCTGCCCAATTGATCAAACTGCAGGCGCGCCAGCGAATCAATCATCCGTTCAGCATTGAGATCCACCGCTAGCGCTGGAGTTGTGGTGCAAAAAACCGCAAAGCAGAGGATCTGTGTGCAAATAGAACGTTGAAATGTCATTTGTTTCTCCTGACGGGCTCTGGAAATTGTTATTATGCCCGCCCCAAGTTCTTCTGACGAGTATGAACTCCACCGCTTTATTATAGGATCTTAAATGTTCGGTTTTTTTGAACGTCTGGTCGACCCATTTCCGGGCGCAACACCCGGGCAACCGCCTCGCGGAATTTACCAATTCTGCCGCCACCATGTGCGCGGTATGGAACGCTGGTTGATTCTGATGGCTATCTTGACTGCGATTACTGCCATTTCCGAGGCCATGTTAATTGGTATTCTTGGTCAGGTGGTGGACTGGCTGGCGACGAGCGATCCGGAAACATTTTTTGCCGAAACTTGGGCGACTCTTTTGGCAATGTCGATATTTATGCTGGTGGTAATCCCTCTGGCCAATGCTGGGCGCTCCCTAGTGGTGCATCAGACCTTGATGGGTAACCTGCCCATGTCAGTGCGCTGGCAAGCCCACCGCTACCTGTTAAATCAGAGTTACGGCTTTTTCCAGAATGAATTTAGTGGTCGTATTGCCACCAAGGTGATGCAGACCTCTCTCGCTGTGCGTGACACAGTGATGAAGTTGCTCGATGTCATACTGTTTGTGATTATCTATGTGGTAACCACGCTATTTCTGGTAGCCAATGCCGATCCGCGTCTAGTTGCCCCGCTGCTAATTTGGTTGCTCTTCTACATATCTGTGCAGCGATACTTTGTCCCGCGGATGAAAAATATCGCCACGCTGCAGGCCGATGCCCGCTCCATGATGACCGGCCGTATTGTCGATAGCTATACCAATATAGTGACACTGAAGCTGTTTTCCCACAGTTCCCGTGAATCAGCTTATGTGAAAGAAGGCATGACCGAGTTCCTCAATACGGTACATCCGCAGATGCGCCTGGTCACCAAGCTCAATATGACATTGTGGACCCTCAATATGTGTCTGGTATTTAGCACTGGGGCGCTGGGGATATACCTCTGGGTCAATGGTGCAATTACCCCTGGCGCCATTGCCATTGTCATGAGCATGGCGATTCGTTTGACCGGTATGTCCCACTGGATTATGTGGGAGATCAGCAGTCTGTTTGAAAATATCGGCACGGTTCAGGATGGCATCAATACCCTCTCGATTCCTCAGACTATTACCGATGCTGACTCAGTCTCAGAACTCGAAATAGACCAGGGTGAGATTCAATTTAAGGATGTTAACTTCGCCTACAACAAAGACGAAGTGGTGTTTGATAATCTCAATCTGACCATTGCCGGGGGTGAGAAAGTTGGCATTGTCGGTCGCAGTGGCGCCGGTAAGTCGAGCCTGGTCAATCTGCTACTGAGATTTTTTGATATCCAGGATGGCAACCTGACCATTGATCAGCAGGAACTGCGCAATGTCTCCCAGGATAGCTTGCGCGCCAATATTGCCATGGTCACCCAGGACACCTCGCTGCTCCATAGATCAGTGCGGGAAAATATTATGTTTGGTCGCCCGGACGCCAGTGAAGAGCAGATGATTGAGGCCGCCAAACGCGCCCAGGCCCATGAATTTATTCTCGGTCTGCAAGATAACACCGGCCGTCGTGGCTACGATGCCCATGTGGGTGAGCGGGGCGTCACCCTCTCTGGTGGTCAGCGTCAGCGCATGGCTATTGCGCGAGTACTGTTAAAAGATGCACCTATCCTGGTGTTGGATGAAGCCACCTCGGCCCTGGATTCAGAAGTTGAGGCCACTATTCAGCAGAGCCTGAATCAATTGATGGAAGGCAAAACGGTGATTGCCATTGCCCACCGCCTCTCCACTATCGCCGCCATGGACAAGCTTATTGTCTTTGATAAGGGGGTGATTGTTGAGCAGGGTACCCATCAACAACTACTTGCCGCCAACGGCCTTTACGCCAATCTCTGGAGTCACCAATCCGGTGGTTTCCTCGGTCTTGAATAATTTACTGGTAATAACCTCTCTATGATTACATTAACTGACATCGAGCTGCGTCGCGGCACTAAAGTACTGCTGCAAGATGCTGAACTCGTCGTCCACCCAGGCCAACATATAGGTATTATCGGGGCCAATGGCAGCGGCAAGTCGAGCCTGTTTAAATTGCTGATGGGGAAAATTAGCGCCGATGCTGGTGAATTATTTATTCCTCAAGACTGGCGCGTTGCCCATATGGCTCAGGAGTTAGCTAACTCCGAGAGCAGTGTTGTGGACTTTGTTCTCGATGGCGATCCGCAGATTCGTCAGATAGAGCGCGCTATCGAAAAAGCCTTAGCCGATGAGAACCACGATCGGCTGGCGTTAGAGTATGAAAAACTAGATAACGCCAATGGCTTTGATGCCCATTATCGCGCCGAGCAGTTATTGCATGGTTTGGGATTTGCTCAGTCAGAACTCGACCGCCCGGTTAATAGTTTTTCTGGCGGCTGGCGCATTCGTTTAAATCTGGCTCAGGCACTGATGAGTCCCTCGGATCTGATGTTGCTCGATGAGCCAACCAATCATCTGGATTTGGATGCGACACTCTGGTTAGAGCAGTGGCTAAAAAGTTACACCGGAACACTGTTAATTATTTCTCACGATCGCGACTTTATTGATAATGTTGTGGATCGTATTGTTCATGTGGAACACTGCAAAACTAATGCTTACAAGGGAAACTATTCAACCTTTGAGCGAGTCCGTGGCGAACGTCTGGCATTGCAGCAAGCCAGTTTTGAAAAACAACAAAAACGTCGCAAAGAAGTTGAAGAATTTATTACTCGATTTAAAGCCAAAGCCTCAAAAGCCAAGCAGGCCCAGAGTCGAGTTAAAGAGTTAGCGCGCATGGAAGATATTGCACCGGCGCATATCGATTCACCGTTTTATTTTAGTTTTTCCCAGGGTAAAAAAGCTCACAGTGCATTGGCCAATATTAGTCAGGGAGACTTGGGCTACGACGGTCAAACGATTTTGTCTCATGTGAATTTTGATTTGCATCCAGGAACCCGCATTGGTTTATTAGGACCAAATGGTGCCGGTAAATCAACACTCATTGCTAGCCTCACTGGCGACCTAGATCTGATTAACGGCGAAAGAGTGTATGGTGAAAATGTAAAAATCGGTTATTTCGCACAGCATCAGTTAGAAGTTTTAGACTTGCAGGCCAGTGCGTTTTTGCATCTTCAGCGCATCAGTCCAAAATCTACAGATCAAGAGTTGCGCAACTTTCTTGGTGGATTCGACTTTCATGGTGACAAAGCACTAGAGCCGATCAAAGCATTTTCTGGTGGCGAAAAAGCCCGGGTAGCACTGGCACTAATCGTTTGGCAAAATCCCAACCTGTTGCTGCTCGATGAGCCCACCAACCATTTGGATCTGGAAATGCGTCATGCATTGACTCTTGCACTGCAGAGCTATGAGGGAGCTCTAGTAGTTATTTCTCATGACCGTCATCTGCTGCGCAATACTGTCGATGAGTTTTATCTGGTTGCAGATGGTGCAGTTAAAGAATTTGACGGTGACCTAAAAGATTACCAACAATGGCTGAAAAACTTTAACCGTGTGCCCACAGGTTCAGGTCAGAAAAATGTCGATCAAGCTGCTCCACTAATTAAAGAAATTATTGAGCCCGTTGCTCCTGTAGAAGTTCTCAGTGCAGCCGAAAAAAAACTGCAGCGACAGCAGTCTGCTGATGCGCGTAAAAATCTTGCACCCCTAACCAAAAAGTCGAATCAGCTGGAAAAGAAAATTGAAATGTTCCAGAGTCAGTTAAAAAATATAGAGCTGCGTCTTGCTGACACCGAATTATATCTGGACACTAACAAGCATAATTTAAAAGAACAGCTTTCCCTTCAGGCTGAGATTAAAAAGTCGATATCCGAAGCTGAAGAACAATGGTTCGATATTCAGCAGCAGGTTGATCAGTTTATTCGTTAAATCGGAGCCTTTTTCTGTGTTTCCTGTCAAATAAAAACAGGCATTTATACTGGCTCAATGAGATTTATGTTGGTAGAGTGTCTGGCCGTATAAAATTATTGATTGGAAAGTTCGATGTTTAATTTTAAAAAAGACACTGACACAGATCGTTCTGCACTTAATAAATCATCTCGCAGCTCAAGTGACATCGCCAAAAGAGCTTCGGTATCTATTGGAGGTAAAACTATGATTGGTTCAACGGTTGTTATTGACGGAAACATTACCAGTGCTGAAGATTTAATTATCGAAGGCAAAGTCTCAGGCACCATTACCGCCACTGGCCACGAGGTCACAGTGGGCCAGGCAGGGCAGCTTAATGCTAATATCAGTGCGAAGACTGTGCGTATTGAAGGCCGAGTTGAAGGCGATATTTCTGGTGGCGAGAAAGTTATTATTTCAAAAACCGGAAATGTTCTTGGCAATATAGATGCGCCACGGGTCACTCTCGAAGATGGTGCTAAGTTTAAAGGTAGCATCGAGATGGACCCAGATGAGCAGCCTGCCATCAAGGCTGTGCCTAACAGCAAGTCAGATCTATTCCCTGGTGCTGCAAGCGCTGAAAAATCCAACGCCTCCTAAGCGGCGAGCAAGAAAAAGTGTTTAGGGCGCAGTCCGAAAAAATGACGGCTATATCAGCCAATTCTCAGGACTATGCCCTGTGCACAATGCTGCACAGTAATCTTGCTGCCGCGGCATTTGATTCGTTACAGGCTGACAAGCGCCTAGTGGTTTTGGATGTGGGTATGGCCATGGCAGCCACCGTGGATTATTTCAGCCAGTTTAGGAGTAAATTATTATTTGTTGATCTCTACTCGGAAGACTTGGTTGCCGAGATTGGAGAAGAGGTCAGTCACCAGCAATTGGTGGCGCAATTTCGCCAGGCACTGGGCATCAAAGATAACTGTGTTATAGATGTCTGCCTGTTCTGGGATTTTTTCAACTATCTTGACGGCACTTTAATTAAGGCGTTTATTGAAGCATTGCAACCCTATGTCGCCGACCACACCCGTGGCTTTGGGCTGGGATCGCTTAACTCTCGCTGTCAGTTACCGAACTCCTGCTATGGGTTGATGACTGAGAATACGTTGACTCAGTGCCCGCGCAGTGAAGAGCAGCGACCTGTCTATCCTCACTCTCAGCGCGACTTAAATAGCCATCTGGACTATTTTGAAATCAATAAGAGCCGCCTTATGTCGGATGGTCGTGTGGAGTACTTAATTACTCGCTGCGATGGTTCTGAGCTAGCGAAAAAACCGATTTTCTAAGACACAGTCCCAGGTTATTTGGTTACACTGCGCCCTTCTTTTAAATTCAAATTTTATTTCCATGGCTATTCCGCTTTCATTGGAAAAGCTACATAACAATAATATGCGCCATAAAAATGGCTGCAGGGGAGACATATGAAGCAGGCAATTATCGTTGGCGCCAGTTCTGGGCTGGGTTGGGAATTGGCAATTCAGCTGGCAGATAAAGGTTATCAGCTGGGTGTTATGGGGCGTCGCGAAGCACTGCTCAATGAGTTGGTAGAGAAACTGCCGGGCAGCCATTTTGTTCAAGCAACAGATGTTACCAATGCTGAACAGTCTCAAGCTGAACTGGAAGAGTTGATTGCCCGCATGGGAGATGTGGAACTTATTGTCTTGAGTTCCGGTGTCGGCCTATTTGAGAGCAAGCTTGAGTGGGCCGCTGAGCGGGAAATGATCGATGTTAATGTACGCGGTTTTGCGGCACTGACGATTGTTGCCATGGAGCACTTTACTCAGCGCGGTGCAGGCCATCTGGCGGGTATCTCCTCCGTGGCCGCCCATATATTTGGTGCCAAGACGGTCACCTATCATGCCACTAAAGCCTTTGTCTCAAACTATCTCGCCGGCATGCGTCAGCGTGCAATTCGCAGCGGGTTGCCCATTACCATTACCACTATTGAACCGGGCTTTGTGAAAACGCCCATGGTGCAGGGTAATCCTATGTGGATGGCACCAGTGGAAAAGGGTGTTGCCCAGATGGTCACTGGTTTATTGAACAAGAAAAACCATATCTATATCACTAAGCGCTGGCGCTATATCGCCTTTTTGGCTGATTTACTGCCCCATTGGCTGCTGCGCAAGTTTTTGTAGCAAAGCGTTATTTAAGCGCCGAGCCAACTAGTGAAGAGATCATGAACGCTAATAATCGAGCCCTGAAAATTGCCACTCTGCGTGGGGTGATGGATATGCTGCCCCTGAGTTTGGCGGTATTGCCCTGGGGAATATTATTTGGCTCCCTGGCGGTGCAGCGGGGTTTTAGTTGGCTCGAGGCGCAGCTGTTTTCAGGGGTTATTTTTGGCGGTGCAGTGCAGATTGTCACGGTGGAATTAATCGCTGATAACAGCTCGCTGCTCACGGTGATGTTTACTGCTTTTGTGATTAGCTCCCGACATTTACTCTACGGATTGTCTCTGCGCGAACGGCTCAGCCCGAAACCTCTGCGCTGGCGCCTAGGCCTTGGTTTTCTGCTGACTGATGAGTTGTTTGCTCTGTCTGGTCACCGCCGTGCCTATATGAGTAAATTGCGCCTTTATTATGGGCTGGCTGCTGGCGGCAGTTTTTATCTGGCCTGGAATCTATGGACCTTTGTCGGCATTGTTGCCGGTGCTTGGCTTCCTGATCTAACCGATTTAGGCCTGGATTTTGCTATTGCCGCCACCTTTATTGCCTTAGTAGTGCCGGGTATTAAATCGCTAGCGACTCTGGCTGCGGTAATAACGGCAGCTGTAGCCTCAGTGTTTTTTACCCTGTGGCATTTTGAGTTGGGGCTTATCGCCGCGGCACTGTTGGCCATGGCTGTTGGTTATACAGTGAGCAAAATTCGCGATAGCGTAGTGGGTGGCACGTGACATTGCTGACTATCCTGCTGCTTGCCTGTATTACCTTTGGCACCCGCTATCTTTTTCTTGAGGGCAGACTGCCGGTCCGCCTTGGGCCCAATTTACGCTTATTGCTGAGTTACAGTGGGCCTTCGGTGTTGGCGGCTATTTTGGCACCGATCCTGTTTGTGCGCAGTGATCAACTTTATTTAAGTGTATCTAACCCCTATCTCTGGGGTGCGGCTGTGGCTGTAGCTGCCGCTTATAAAACCGGCAATATTTACTGGACGATTGGCGCTGGGATGCTAGTCTTTATTGCAGCTGGCCAGTTAATCTAGCGTTTTAGCTTATCAATTGACTTTGCATGGAACGCTGCGGTCACCGAAACCGGTTTTTTTATCAGCAGAATTATCCCTTCGCGACTCACAATAAACCATACTTAGCCGCTGAAATGGCCGCTAAGTGGTAGTGGCTAAAGATATTCGCTAAAAAATAGAGAGCTCCGATTATGATTCCACGTACCCTGTATGATTCCGACCACGACATGTTCCGCGACTCAGTGCGCAAATTTCTTCAGGCAGAGGCAGTGCCGCACCACGATCAGTGGGAGAAAGATGGCATGGTCAGCGATGAAATCTGGTTAAAGGCTGGTGAACAGGGATTTTTATGCCCTACTGTGCCTGAAGAGTACGGCGGCGTTGGCGTCGATTTTCGCTACAACTGTATTGTTAATGAAGAGATCGGCCATGCTGGATGTACTGGTTTAGGCTGGACACTGCACTCGGATATTGCAGTTCCCTACATAGTTCGCTATGGCAGCGAAGAGCAGAAGCAGCGCTTTTTGCCACGCTGTGTCTCCGGTGAGCTGATTACCGCCATCGCCATGACCGAGCCCAGTGCCGGTTCAGATTTACAGGGTACCAAAACCACTGCTGTACTAGACGGCGATGAGTGGGTCTTGAATGGTTCGAAGACCTTTATTACCAATGGCCAAAAATCGGGTTTGGTTATTGTTGTCGCCAAGACCGATGTTAATGCTGGCTCTAAAGGTATTAGTTTGTTTTTGGTCGAAGCTGGTACCCCCGGGTTTACCAAAGGTAAAAATCTCGAAAAGCTGGGCTTAAAAGCACAGGATACCTCTGAGCTATTTTTCCAAGATGTGCGAATACCCAAAGATAATTTGTTGGGGGAAGAGGGCCGTGGTTTTGTCTACCTGATGCAGGACCTACCACAGGAGCGTCTCTCGGTAGCTGTAAGTGCCAATGGTATGTGTCAGGCAGTTATGCAGACCACCGTCGACTATGTCAAAGAGCGAAAAGCTTTTGGAACTAACGTAGCGTCGTTTCAGAATACTCAATTTAAGCTTGCTGAGTTATCTGCAGAAGTCAGCTGTGCCGAGGTGTATTTGGACCGCTGTACCGAGCTTTTGATTGAAGATAAGTTGGATACAGTGACGGCGTCAAAACTCAAACTGCTCACTACGGACCTGCAGTGCAAGGTTGCCGATGAATGTCTGCAGCTGTTTGGCGGCTGGGGTTATATGTGGGAATATCCAGTTTGTCGCGCCTTTGCCGACGCGCGAGTGCAACGTATTTATGCGGGTAGCAATGAGATTATGAAACTGATTATTTCCCGTGATTTACTAAAGTGATCAGACCTCCGGTCTGATCATCCTGAGCGCCTCTCCACTGCGGTCATCCCGACTGCAGTGGAGGAACCTCCAGCAGTCGGTAGCAAACTAACAGTGATGTAGAGTCTCTCTCGAGACAGGTATCAAACCCCAAGAAGATCCTTCGGCTACGCTCAGGATGGCAAAGCCTGTACTGTCATTCCGACCGCGGGCTCCACAACCTCAATCCTTGTAGGACGGATCAATCTTATCAATCAACCGGGTCATGGCTTTAAACTCCAGCTCACCAGCTGGCTGTCCCATACTCTGCATGGCCATCAGCTGCTCAGTCTGGGCCAGCACCTTATCCGTTACCGGAATCAGTGGTTTTCCGGTAGCGTCACAGGCCACCTGAACTTCGCAGGAACGCTGCAGCGCCCACATATTCATAAAGGCTTCAGGAATAGTCCGACCACAGGTCAATAAACCATGGTTGCGTAAAATCAGCATATTCTTATCACCCATATTGGCCAGTAGGCGTGGCTTCTCATCGTCCATCACGGTGATGCCTTCAAAGTCATGATAGGCAACGCGATTTTGTAACAGTGCAGAGTAGAAGTTATCCGTGCGCAAGCCTTCCTCAGAACAGGCCACTGCCATACCGGCGTCACTGTGAATATGCGTAATACAGCTCACGTCTTTGCGGGCACCGTGAATGGCGGTGTGAATAATAATGCCGGCGGGATTAACCGCGTAGTCAGTGGGTTCGACTATATTGCCGTCAATATCCACCTTAACCAGGTTGGAGGCATTGACTTCGCTGTAGTGAAGACCGTAGGGGTTGATTAAAAAGTGCTCTTGATCACCTGGCACTTTCATCGTGATATGGTTAAAAATCAGTTCCGACCAGCCGAGATAGTCAAAAATTCGATAGCATGCTGCCAGTTGAATGCGCAGTTCTCGCTCTGTTTGTCCCGTCATTAGTTCACCCTCTTTACAAACTTGGTTAAAATTACGATCTGTGTGCCGTTGACACGACCTTCTATATGCTCAGAGTTGCTCTGTACCAACGAGATATTGCGCACTGCTGTTCCGCGCTTGCCAGTAAAGCTGGTGCCCTTTACATCCAGATCCTTTATTAGTGTTACCGTATCGCCAGCGCTAAGCACTGCGCCGTTGCTGTCTTTGTGAATAACGCCATCATCGTCCGATTCATCTTCAACGCCGGCTTTGGCCCAAGCCAGTGTTTCATCATCCAGATACATCATATCCAACAATTCCTGGGGCCAGCCCTCGGCACTGAGGCGAGTGAGCATACGCCAGGCCATAACCTGAACCGCTGGTACCTGAGACCACATGCTGTCGTTGAGGCAGCGCCAGTGATTAGCCTCGACCTTCTGAGGATTATTGATCTGATCTATACAGATGTCACAGGCTAACAGTGACTCTTCAGTGCTGCCGTCGCTGTAGGGTGGCACTTCATAGGCTGAGAGGTTTTCGCTGTTGGTACAGAGTTCGCAGGCTGAGCCACTGCGGGCATAAAGATCGGTCATAGGGGCTGGCTACTTGTATGAGTTTGTTTGGTCGCAGTATAGGCGGCTTTACGCCAGCGCAGTTATTAAGCTTTTGGCTGCTGCCCAACCGGATAGCACCGCACCTTCAAAGCGCGGTCCAGCAAAGGCATCGCCGGCCAATGCCAGTGGTGGCAGACTGGTAGATTCGCTTAGTAACATACAGGCTTCAGGATCTACTACTGAGGGCTTGCTGTAGCGCCAGCCGTGTACCTGATATTCAGTAACCTTGGCATCACCCAGATAGGGTGATGCTGCGTCGATTAATATTTGGCCGGTCTGCATCTTGTCGTCTTCATAATGATCGGCACTAAAGGCGCCGCTGCCATGAATGGTCACTGCGGGAATCTTCGAGACACCTTTTTGCAGGTTGTCGCTGATCCAGCCAATCGGGCCCTGATCAAAAGCGGTTGCGCCGGGGGCGGGAATCGTCGTTGGTCGATCCAATACTGCCATCACGGCAATACAGGCTTCATAGTCAATACGATCGAGACGCGCCTGCTTATCCGCTGGCACTGGGATATTGCCCGAGGCGAGCAGGTCGATGGTCTGTGGTACTGGAGAGGTGATTAATAACGCTTTTGCATTAACAGTTTCGCCACTATCTAAAGCCGCTGACCAAAGCTGATTATCTTGGGCACTTCCTTGTCTAATGCTGTCGACTCTAGTAGTTCTCAGCACATTCATATCCGTCGCCAAATATTTCGCCACTGCAGTCATGGTGGGCACGCCGCGATATCGTGGGTGACCATTGGGATGTCCTGGGTAGCTGCTGTACCACTCTTCGGCTACACCGGCTTCAATCCACTCGGCAACGCTGGCTTTAAAGCGTGAATCGCGGGCGGTCATAAACTGCGCACCGTGATCAAATGTGGCATCGCCAATACGACGTCCTGCCAGACGACCGCCGAGGCCGCGGCCCTTATCGACCACCAACACTTTGAGGCCCGCTCGGTGCAGATCATTTGCCGCACTGAGTCCGGCAAGGCCGGCGCCAATAATAAGAACGTCCCAAATCACGGGACCGTTGCTGTCGATGGAAGAGGTCATATTTAACAGTCTTATAAATTAGATTTTTTAATTTGAGAGGACAGATTTACCGCGCAGCGCTTTGCATTTAACTGAGCAAAAGCGCACTTCATCCCAACAGCGCTGCCACTTTTTGCGCCATACAAAGGGGCGCTCGCAGACTGGGCAGATCTTGCTGGGGAGGTCGGACTTTTTACGCATACTGGGCATGGGCGGATTATCGCAGGTTTTGCTGCTGGTTGATCGATCTAAAGAATTAAGCAGCCTCTAATTTACTGCCTTGCAGGGTAATGCGATGCATTAGCCGCATCTGTCCCTGGTAGTCGTTGTCGGCCTGATGCCAGGTACAGCGATTATCCCAAAAGGTGACCGAGCCCGGCAGCCAGTTAAAACTACAAGTGAACTGCGGTTGCGCAACATGGGCATAGAGTTCGTCGAGTAGTTCGCGACTCTCCTGAAACTCCCAGCCTTCAAACTGTATGGTATGGCCTGGGTTCACATAGAGCACTTTGCGTCCACTCTGGGGATGAATAATGACTACTGGATGGGTGGCATCGCCGACGCGGTCCATACCACCGAGCTGATCTTTGAGATCAGTAAACCGATAGAGGCCATTCTCGCCATAGAGATGGGTATTGGAGTGAACCGCACGCAGACCTTCAAGGCGTTTTTTTAGGTTTGCGGGGAGGGCGTCGTAGGCCGCTGCCAGATTGGCGAACTGAGTATTGCCACCGGTTTCCGGAAGTGTTCGTGCGACCAAGATAGAACCCAGCGCCGGAATATGGTCGTAGGAGTGATCTGTATGCCAGCCGCCACCTATATTGGTCTGCTGGGTTTTCTCTTTGCGCACCTCGGCGATCAGCGGAGACTCTTCGGTGGTTTTAAAGAATTTATTGATAACGATTTTGCCGAAGCGATTGGCGAAGCGAAGGTGCTCTTCTGGAGGTAGTTGTTGGTCGCGGAAAAACAGCAGGCCGTGTTCGGTGAATGCTTCGCGCAGCTGATTAAGCTGAGTGTCGCTCATGGTGGCCAGTTGTAGATCGCTGACAACTGCACCGCAGTTGGGAGAAAAGGGGGTCACTTTCATAGATGACTTCTTGTAGTTTTTATTTGCTAGTTTTTATTTACTGGTTTTTATTTAGTGGTTTTTATTTAGAGGTTCTTTTGTAGCGGTTTGAGTGTTACCTGCAAAAGGTTAGGCTGCAATTCTGCAGGAGATCCTTCGGTTCGCTGCGCCCCTAAGGATGACAGGTTTTTTTGTTAGCCACCACAGTTTGCCAAGCCAGACTGTCATCCCGACCGCAGTGGAGGGATCTCATCCAGCCGACTCCCGACCCTTCGACTCCACTCAGGACGACAAGCCTTTTAGGCTTGTCGCTTATCCACACTCCAAATTCCGGCGCCGCGCACAGCAATATACAAAAAGGCAAAGCAGAACAGCGCAGCCAATTCGCCGCGATTAATAATCGGGAACAGGCTGTTCATGCCATGAGCCATCCAGTAGGCCGCAGCCATGGTGCCACTGCAGATAAATGCGGTTGGTCGAGTAAACAGGCCAATCATGACCAACACACCGCCGATCATTTCAATGGCGCCAGCGGAGTACATTAGAGGGTTTAGTGGGTAGGGGAATTCAGCCGGAAAATTAAATAACTTTTGCGTTCCATGCCAGATAAATAAGAATCCGGTTACGATTCTCAGTAGTGCGTAGGCTTGTTCTTCGCGGCCATCTAATAGTTTGTCTAAAAATTTCATATAGTCGCCTCTCTGGTTTTAATGGTTTTAATGGTTTTAATGGTTTTAATTGACAACACTCTATGGGATCTATGATAGAACAACAATAATTATTAGGCTGAGAATAATAGGCACTGAAATACAGCTGGTGGCGAAGATGAGAATATTGCGAGCGTTTTTAGTCATAGGTAGTGACCTCCTTGTGCTATTAAAGCTAGTCACTAAACCGCGTTTTTTCCACTGAGATTGTTAGCTGCTATAGCTAGAGGCCGCGCTGCCACTCCTCGCGCAATGGGATCATACCCGGCTGATTGATCGCGGTAGTGACAATCGACAGCAACTGCTCTTTGTCCTTGCCCAGCACGCCTTTTAACACCAGATAATTAGATGCATGGTCACTTCTAAAAATGGTTTTTTCGAGCTCTAGATTACTCAGCAATATCTGCATCTCGTGAAACAGTTCCAGTTTACCGAGCTTGCGCCAGCGACCCTCGAAGGCCTCCTCAAAGCGTTCGCTGCCCGTGGGAAATTCCACCACCAGAGTGGAGAGATAATCCGGCTGGGCGGCGTTCATCAGCTTGGCGGAGTTCAGAGCATGTTGCTCGCTGAGTTCGGGGCCGCCGAGTCCATTCAGAATCATCACTGAGCTTTTCATACCCGCCTGTTTGATCTTTTGTAGGGCCACCAGAGAGGAATCGTAATCTTCGCCTTTATTGACCAGTCGCAGCACTTCGTTGTCACCACTCTCGCAACCCACATACATCAGGCTCAGGCCGAGGTCGCGCAGATCGGTCAGTTCTTCGATACTTTTCTTTTTCAGATTGCGTGGCAGGCAATAGGAGGAGACGCGCTGCACATCTGGGTAGTATTTGTTAATCATCTGCAGAATATCCACCAGACGTCTAGTGCTCAGAGTCATGGCATCGCCGTCGGCTAGAAACACGCGTTTAACCGGATAACCAGCTTCAGCAAGCCCGCGCAATTCCTGTTCAATTTTTTCTATGGGCTTCGGGCTAAAGCGCTTCTGTTGATCCGTGTACATTTCACAGAAGCTGCACTTATTGTAAGAGCAGCCATTGGTGACTTGGAGGATTAGTGAACGGCCTTCACTGGGTGGACGGAAGACAGGCTGAATATAGTCGAGTGGATACATAGTAGATTTTCGGCGGCTAATAATGGGATAAGTTTACAGGTTTTAGTGCGATAACATCTGCTCACAGCCTTTTTTTGATTATTAACGGAATTAATCTAACTTTAGTTAAGTTAGACAAAAGAATTAGTCTAAAATGCTGCCATTATTTTGATTACCAGTGACTCTATTCCATGCAAAAAAACAGCTCTGACACGCCATCTAAACTTGGCACCGGTATCGACTTTGGCACTAGCAACAGTGCTGCGGCAGTTTTTGATGGGGAGCAGGTTCGGCTGGTGCAGCTCAGTGAGCTGAATCCGATTATGCCCTCGGCCAATTATATAGATCGTGACTTTGCCTCGACCATAGGTCAGCCGGCGATAGATGACTATATTAGCGACAACCAGGGCCGCAAGGTGGAGCTCAGTGTCGAGGTGATTGGCGAGGCGCGCACCAGTGCCGGTACTGCCGATGGCCCAGCCAGTGAATCGGAAACCACCAAGGTATACGGTCAGGCATTTAATGATGCCAGTCTGCCTGGGCGATTATTTCGTGGCACCAAGCGTCTGCTGGGCAATACTGCCAGTGACAAGACGGTGATTTTCAGTCGACCGTTTCGTCTGGTTGCTCTAGTTACGCCTATATTGGTGGGCATCCGCAAAGCCCTACGTGGCAGTGTCAACAATAGCAGTCAGGCCTGTATTGGCCATCCAGTAAATTTTGAGGGCATGGAACAGGGCCGCAATAATGTTGCACTGCAGCGTCTCAGTGAATCCTATCGCCATGCGGGTATTACCCAGCAGAGCTTCTGCCCGGAACCCACAGCGGCGGCTATCAGCTATCTGTATAACTATCCCCATAGTCGCGACCAGTTGATGCTGACCGTGGATTTTGGCGGTGGTACTCTGGATTTTTGTATTCTGCGGCGCAAGGGCACGGAGTTTTCCGTTGAGGCGACCCATGGTATTGCTCTGGGTGGAGATAAAATTGACCAAACTATTTTCCGTGAGTTGGTTTTTCCGCTACTGGGCAAGGGCGAGCGCTGGTCGCGCATGGTCGATGGCAGCGAGGTGGATACACTGTTCCCCTTTGCCGAATTTGAAGAGCTGCTGATCAATTGGCCGGTGAGCTATATGCTCAATCAAAACAAGTACACCGCGTCGGTAATGCAGCGCATGGTGCTGCCGGATGAGGGGGCGATTAAGTTTAAACGTCTCTATGATCTGATTAAGCAGAACTACAGCTACCAGGTATTTGAGGCGATCAAGGCGTTTAAGGCCGAGCTCTCCGTGTCTGATTCCGCGGTGCTGGATATTCCTGAGATCGATATTGAAGTGCGGCTGGATCGCTGGGAGTTTGAACTGATGATCACCGATCGACTGTTCGAACTGGAGCAGGCGGTAAGTTTGATTCTCGATAAGGCTGGCTTAGAGGCTGAGGATATAGATCTGGTACTGCGCACCGGTGGTTCTTCATTAATCCCCGCCGTTAAAGATATTCTTGAGAATCAATTTCCCGGTAAGGTCGTGGAGCACGATCCCTTTACCAGTGTGGCTGCAGGTTTGGCGATTGCTGACTACTACGGTTACGGTTCAGATATTCCCCAATAGGGCGTCTTTGTAGCCACCGCTCTGGCGAATCATTTTTTAACCAAGATCATACAGGGCTTTTCTTAAGGCGAATCTTACTTGCATGCAACAAGCAAGATAATTACACTCTGCCCATTGATACTTGAAATGGACCCTAACATGACAACTTCTTCAGCTTCTCCGAGCACCTCAGCCACTACTGCACCTTCAAATCCGGCACAGAAAAAAGGCATTCCCCTGCGTTTTGTTACCGCTGCTAGTCTCTTCGATGGCCACGATGCGGCAATTAATATTATGCGCCGCATACTACAGGGCGCCGGTGTTGAGGTGATTCACCTGGCTCACAACCGCTCGGTGGCCGAGGTGGTTCAGACGGCATTGCAGGAAGATGCCCAGGGTATTGCCATTAGCTCCTACCAGGGCGGCCATGTTGAATACTTTAAGTACGCTGTAGATCTGTTAAAAGAGGCTGGTGCCGAGCATATTAAGATTTTCGGTGGCGGCGGTGGTGTGATTGTCCCGGAAGAAATTAAAGAGCTTGAGGCCTATGGTGTCGAGCGTATCTACTCTCCCTATGACGGTCAGAACCTCGGTCTAGTGGGCATGATCGACGATATGATTGAACGCTGTTCGCTGGGCACATACAGCGATGTAACTGTGGCCGCCGCCGAACTCTCCAGTGAGCTTCCGGATAACAGGGGTCGCAATAATTTATCCCGTTTGATCACTGCTATTGAGCGCGATGAACTCAGTTCAGAGCAGCAGAGTGCACTCCGCGAACAGGCACAGTTCCTCAGTGCCACAGTGCCAGTTCTTGGAATTACCGGTACCGGTGGTGCAGGTAAGTCCTCACTAACTGATGAGTTGATTCGCCGCTTTCGTCAAGACAGCGCCGATGAGCTTAAGATTGCGGTGCTGGCCATTGACCCCACAAGACGCAAGACCGGCGGCGCCTTACTCGGTGACCGTATCCGCATGAATGCGATCTATCACCCCTCTATTTATATGCGCTCCATCGGCACTCGAGGAGCCACAGGTGAAGTGCCGGCGGCCCTCAAGGATATTGTCTGCGCCATGCGTCTCGGCGGTTTCGATTTGGTGGTGGTGGAAACTCCGGGTATTGGTCAGGGGGATGCCGGCATAGTTCCCTATGTGGATATCCCTATCTACGTGATGACCCCAGAATTTGGCGCCCAGAGTCAGCTGGAAAAGATCGATATGCTGGATTATGCCGAGCTGGCGATTATCAATAAATTTGATCGCAAGGGCAGCGATGATGCCTACCGCGATGTGTGCAAGCAAGTGCAGCGCAATCGCGAGGCCTGGACTCAGATGCCAGACGAGATGCCAGTGTTTGGCACCATTGCCTCACGCTTTAATGATGACGGTGTCACTGCTGCCTATCAGGAGCTGGTTGTGCTGTTACAGAAACATGGACTGCGCAGCTTTGAACAGCATCTGGCGAAAGTCGATCGCCGTACACCATCGGAAAAAACCGTTGTGGTGCCTGCAGATCGCCAGCGTTATCTAGCGGAGATCGCCGCCGGCGTGCGCAACTATCACAAGCAGGTTGTGGTGCAGGCCAATTTGGCCCGCCAACAGCAACAGCTGGCGGCGACCAAAGCTATGCTGCTAGAAAACGGCAGCGATGCACCAGAGACTATTGATAATCTGATTGCTGAGCGCAAACAGGCCATGGATGTTACGGCGAGCAATCTTTTAGAGAACTGGCCCGCGGTGGTGGAAGCCTACAGCGGCGATGAAAAAGTCGATGTGCTGCCCAATGGCAAGGAAATTGTTACCAAACTCAAGACTATTTCTCTTGCGGGCAATAAGATCTCCCGGGTTTCTTTGCCGTGCTTTGAAGATCACGGTGAACTGCTCAAATGGTTGATGCGTGAAAACCTGCCTGGAGAGTTCCCCTATACGGCTGGGGTATTTCCCTTTAAGCGCGAAGGGGAAGATCCAGCGCGTATGTTTGCCGGTGAAGGGGATGCCTTTAAAACCAATCGCCGCTTTAAGGCCCTGTCGGAACACTCAGATGCCAAGCGTCTGTCTACTGCCTTTGATTCGGTAACTCTCTATGGCTTTGATCCCCATGAGCGTCCGGATATTTATGGCAAGGTGGGTAATGCCGGTGTGTCCATCTGTACTCTGGATGATATGAAAGCCCTCTATGATGGCTTTGATCTATGTAATCCCACCACTTCGGTTTCCATGACCATTAATGGTCCAGCCCCAACTATCTTGGCAATGTTTTTAAACACTGCCATTGATCAGCAGGTTGATCAATTTGTTGCCGAGCACAGTCGCCAGCCCAAGGATGACGAATTCCAAGAGTTGCGCAGCAATACCTTGAAGCGCGTGCGCGGCACAGTGCAGGCAGATATTCTCAAGGAAGATCAGGGTCAGAATACCTGCATCTTCTCCACTGAATTTAGCCTGCGCATGATGGGTGATATGCAGCAGTACTTTATCGATGAGCAGATTCGCAACTTCTACTCAGTGTCGATATCTGGATACCATATTGCCGAAGCTGGAGCTAACCCCATATCGCAGCTGGCCTTTACCCTGTCTAATGGCTTTACTTTTGTTGAAGCCTATCTGGCTCGCGGCATGCATATTGATGACTTCGCTCCCAACCTATCGTTCTTCTTCTCCAACGGTATGGACCCGGAGTACACCGTGATGGGTCGAGTGGCGCGCCGTATCTGGGCGACCTCTGTGCGTGATCTTTACGATGCCAACCCACGCAGCCAAAAACTGAAATATCATATCCAGACATCAGGCCGTTCACTGCATGCTCAGGAAATGAACTTCAATGATATTCGCACTACTCTGCAAGCGCTAATCGCGATCTACGATAACTGCAATAGCCTGCACACCAATGCCTATGACGAAGCCATTACCACGCCTACGGAAGAGTCAGTGCGACGAGCGCTGGCAATCCAGCTGATTATTAATCAGGAGTGGGGCCTGGCGAAAAATGAAAATCCCAGCCAGGGCGCGTTTATTATCGATGAGTTGACCGATCTAGTTGAAGAGGCGGTGCTGCAAGAATTTGAGAAAATCTCAGATCGTGGCGGCGTGCTCGGTGCCATGGAAACCGGTTATCAGCGCGGCAAGATTCAGGAAGAGTCACTCTATTATGAGCACAAGAAACACGATGGTTCTTTCCCCATTGTGGGGGTCAATACCTTCCTCAGTGAGACTGAAGAGGAGCCTATGGAAATTGAATTGGCCCGCTCCACTGAAGCGGAAAAGCAAAGTCAGATCAAACGTCTGCGCGCTTTCCAAGAGACACACAGTGCAGAGTCCGCAGAAGTGCTTAAACGCTTGCAGGATACAGTGAGAGAAGGTGGCAATGGCTTTGAAGTGCTGATGGACGCGGTTCGGGTTTGCTCACTGGGGCAGATAACCAATGCCTTGTTTGACGTTGGCGGTCAGTACAGACGTAGTATGTAATCATGCTTGGTACTTTCCGCCAGAAGGGCGTTAAAAATGTACTCATTCGGTCATTTATTAACATAAACTCCCTCAATGCGTGCATTTTTGCCTACTTCTGACGCAAACTACCGGCGCATGATGGGCTAGTGGAATATGCCCGGGAACACTTGGTCTAGAAACGGTTAATTTAGGAATCCATAAAAAATGTCCAAAGCCCTTCGGCTTACTCAGGTTGAGCGCAAAGAAATCTCCGACGCCAAGATGCTTGAGGCGGCGGTGGATTTGATTGTCGAGCGCGGAGCGGGCCAGGTCACCTTAAAAGATGTGGGTGAAAAAGCCGGTTACTCTCGTGGGCTGGCCGGTTATCGCTTTGGCAATCGCGAGGGTCTGTTTGATTTTGTGCTCAGATCGGTTGGCGATGAATGGCTCGGGGAGCTCACTCAGGTTACGGCAAATAGCTTTGGTTACAGGGCTATAGCAGCAGCTCTGGATGCCCATATTAAATTCTGTGAAGATGCACCGAAACATGTAGAGGCTTTTTACCGCCTCTGGTTTGACTCCATGGCACCGGACTCACAACTCAAAGGGGTTATTTTAGGTATTCATCAGCGCCGTCGCGGCGATGTTGTCAGTTGGATTGAACAGGCTGTGGCTGCCGGTGAAGTGCCGGCGACTGTGGATGCGGGAATGCTTGCAGATCACTTTACCGCCTCGGTCAGTGGCATTGTCTATCACTGGATGACCGACCCAGATAATCTCGATGAGATGCGCAATCTTCACCAAGCGTTAAAGCAGGTGATGCACAGTATGTTGCGCGGCTAGCAGTTGCTCTTCTGAGCTCTTACTTTCCTGAGCTCTTACTTCTTTAAGCTCTTACTTCTAGAAACTATGGCGCCATTGCGAAGGGATCTTGCCGGTCACGGTTGGCGTCTCTTAGCACTTGTAGTTTCTTTCTTTAGTCTGCAATCTAGATGACTTACTACAGCGAGTTAGCCAAACTATGATTAATTTCAAGCTGAATAATAATCCCGTGCAAGTGGATATTGATCCCGATACCCCGTTGTTATGGGTTGTGCGCGATCACTTTAAACTTAAGGGCAGCAAGTTTGGCTGCGGTATGGGCCTCTGTGGAGCCTGCACCATGCATGTTAATGGCGAGGCGGTGCGCACCTGTACATTGCCTGTTTCGGCGGTTCAAGGCGCTGCTATTACCAGCATTGAAGGTCTGGGTACCCCGGACAATTTACATCCATTGCAGCAGGCCTGGGTTGAGCACAGTGTTCCCCAGTGCGGCTACTGTCAGTCCGGTCAGCTTATGTCGGCCAGTGCCCTGTTGGCGCAAAACCCCAATCCCTCCGACGTGGATATAGAGATGGCCATGAACGGCAATATCTGTCGCTGCGGCACCTACAGCAAAATTAAGTCGGCAATTAAGTCGGTAACTAAATCTGGCGAGGCGATGCGTACTCAGGGAAGCTTGGTTGAGATTTTTGACCCGGTGATAGGCAATAAGGAGGCAAACTCATGAAAACTGCTTCCATGACAAGACGACTATTTCTCCTCTCTACGGGCGCAGCGGCCACTGGACTCATCGTCGGCTGCTCCACTGCAGCGGCTAAAGGCAGGGGTTATTCCGCCATTGCCGGGGCCTTTGAACCCAACTCCTTTATTCAAATTACTCCTGATAATCAGATTATTTTCTATCTACCCAGCAGTGAGATGGGGCAGGGAATTCTCGATGGTTTAACCACATTGATTGCTGAGGAATTGCGGGTCCAACCAAGCGCAATTGATGTTCGCCAGGCGAGTCTTCATGAAGACTATAAAAACCCCGAGATGGGTATGCAGGCCACCGGCGGCAGCAATGCAACTCGGGCTCAATTCTTGCCTCTTCGGCAGGCGGCTGCGGATACTGCAGCGGCGATTCGCAATGCGGCGGCCAAACAACTTAATCAGCCCCTAGACAAACTATCCTTAGCTGATGGCCATGTAAACGTTGATGGCAAGTCCTATGCCTTTGGTGAGTTTGTCGCCGTGGCGGCTTTGATGCCGGTGCCAGAAAATTCCCCTTTAAGAAGCCCCAAACAGTTTGACCAGATCGGTCGTGAGCGACCGCGTTTGGATGCCTTGGCTAAATCCACTGGAACCGCGGTATTTGGCATAGATGCGGAGGTGGAAAATCTGTTTCGCGCAGTGGTTGTAAGGTCCCCTGTATTAGGTGCGGCACTGCAGAGTTTTGATGCCACAGCAGCGCTCAAACAATCTGGTGTAGTCGATGTGGTTAAGATTAAAAGTGGCGTCGCAGTTGTTGCCCAGTCTTACTGGCAAGCGCGAAAGGCTGCCGCAGCCCTAGAACTGACTTGGGAAAAAACTGAACTCGGCTCCTGGTCATCAGACAGTATCTATAAAAAATTTACCGAAACTCTCAATGACAGCAGTCAAAAAGGCTTGGAGTGCTGTGACGAGGGTGAGGGCGACAAACTATTGGATCAGGCCGAGACAATGGTTGCCGCCGACTATTATGCTCCCTATCTGGCTCACGCCACCATGGAACCTTTAAATTGCACTGTTGCTATAAAGGGCGATAGCTGTGAGATTTATCTGGGCACTCAGTCCGTGCAAGCCTCTGCTGGGGCTGCGGTGTATTACGGCGACTTTGACGCGGATAAAGTAAAAATGCATCCGGCTTTTTTGGGTGGTGGTTTTGGTCGTCGCTCCCTCGGGGATGATGTTGCCGAAGCAGTGGTGATTGCCAAGCAAACCGGACGCAATATTCAGGTAGTCTGGAGTCGTGAAGATGATATGAGCAACGACTTCTATCGCCCGGCGGCGCTAGTGCGTATGCGGGCCGGTGTGTCTAAGCAGGGTTTGATTGAAACCTGGGCTGTGCGCCGAGTGGGTCCCAATATAATGGGCCATATGATTGACGAATGGTTTGAAGTGCTGGCCCCCGACTATCTCAATAAAGGCTTTGCCGATTGGCTGAGCAAGCTGGGCCACCCGATATTTAAGCGTTTTATTGCCGACCCGAGTAATGGCGATGGTATCTATGGTGACTATGATACGCCCAATAAAGCCGTGCGCCATGTGACTCAGGACCCGGGCTTACGAACCGGGTTTTGGCGTTCCGTGGGGCATTCATCCAATGCCTTTTTTAAAGAATCCTTTATTGATGAACTGGCTCAGAGTGTCGGTATCGATGAGCTGCAGTTTCGCCTCGCCAATATGAAAAATAATCCGCGGCTCACCGAAGCCACCGAACTGGTTGCGGCGAAAGCGGGTTGGGGCAAGGCGCTGCCCAAGGGGCATTTCCATGGCCTAGCCACCCACAGCTCCTTTGGCTCTGCGGTAGCCCAAATCGCTGAGGTCTCGATTCAAGGGTCAAAAATTATTGTGCACAAAGTCACCGCGGCAATTCATTGCGGCATGGTGGTCAATCCGGGGATTGTTCGGGATCAGGTCGAGGGGGGCATTATTTATGGCCTTACTGCCGCGCTCTATGGCGAGATAACGTTGCTGGATGGTGTTATTCAGCAGACTAATTTCCATAACTATCCGATGTTGCGTATGGCTGATGCGCCGGAGGTTGAGGTGCATATAGTCGAGAGTCAGGAACATCCAGAAGGGGTCGGCGAGCCGGGCTTGCCGCCATTGGCGCCTGCGGTAGCCAATGCGGTATTTAAGGCCAGTGGGCAGCGTCTACGCGATCTTCCCCTGAGACTTAGCTAGTTGTTTGGGCTGCTACGCTTAACGCCATGAATAATCATCTCACTGAGCTGTTAAAACATTGGTATCCGCTTCGCGGCGAACATCTCTGGGTGTTGGCGACGGTGTATAAAACCGTTGGACCCTGTTATCGCAGAGCCGGTGCGATGATGCTGTTTAATGATCTCGGGCAGCAGTTTGGCCTGCTTAGCGGTGGCTGTTTGGAGGCGGATATTCAGCGCCATGCGGCGCGCGTGATGCAGAGTAAGCAAGCATTGCTTGTCAGTTACGACGGCAGCGACGAAGATGATATTACCTTTCAGTTGGGTATTGGCTGCGGTGGCACAGTGCATATTGTGCTGCAGCCGATTTTGGCTGAACTAGCCTACCTCAATTTAATGGACGTTCACGAACACCTAAGTAACGGCGGCAGTGGGCTCTATTCGCAGCTTATTGCCAATGATGGTCAGGTTGAGTCTCATTGGGAAATCGCTCAGTCCTGTGCTCAAAACTCTTCTCCAGAATTAATTGAAAAAAATCACCAGACTTGGTTGCTGACAAGGCTAAGTCCCCCACCTCATTTACTGGTGATTGGCGGGGGTGTCGACGCTCAACCAGTGGTGCAGTTAGCCAAGACTTTGGGCTGGACTGTGACGCTCTGGGATTCGCGGCCAGCCAATGGGCGGCGTGAGCACTTTATGTCTGCGGATCAGATTCTCCGTCAGCCCTTGGATCAGCTTATGCAACATAAGTCTGCAGCCCAGTGGAATGCTGCAGTGGTAATGTCCCATAACCTACAGATGGATGCCCATGCAATTAAAGCGTTGCAGGGCAGCGCCATAGCGTATCTGGCACTACTCGGGCCGGCTTCTCGCAAGCAGCAGGTTTTGGCTTTGGCGCAGCTTGACGAGCAGCAACTGTGCATTCCCCTTGCCGGACCAGCGGGATTAAATCTCGGCGCAGAATTGCCTGAGGGTATAGCTCTATCTATTTTGGCGGAATGCCATGCTGTCTTGCAGGGTGCTGGCGGTCAGTCCTTAAGTGATGCTTTCAGCACAATAGCTGAAAGCTGACAATGACTCAGCAGATAGACGTGCTAGTTCTCGCAGCAGGGGCGGCCAGTCGTTTTGGCTCTGCCAAACAGTTGCTTAATTATCGTGGTCGATCACTGGTACAACACTGTATAGATAAGGCCAATAGGCTGTGCTCGGGTCGGGTGTTTGTTGTGCTAGGGGCCAATCAAGAGCTTATCGAGCCACTTATTTCGGACGCTAAGATTATTCGGAATCATGCTTGGCAGCAGGGTTTGGGGGCGTCTATAGCTGTAGGGATCGACAATATTGACCCTCAGTCCGATGGTCTGTTAATTCTTTTAGCCGACCAAGTTGCCCTAACCACAGATGAGTTGAATTTGTTGTTGGATGCCTTTGATGGCAGCAATACAGTAGCTGCTCATTACGCTGGCCGCCGCGGTGTGCCAGCTATTTTCCCCCGCAGTCTCTATGCTGAGCTAAGAGCATTGTCCGGGGACAGCGGCGCCAAAGCGCTATTGCAGCGGTCGGATGTCAACATTACTGAGATCGACCTCCCCAATGCGGCAATGGATATTGACACACCTGAAGACTGGGCTGTTTTTCTCAAATCCCTCAACTAATTCAGTTGGATTTCCCGTACCCCCGCATTAAAGCGCAACAGCAGGTAAAAAATTGGCATTCAAGCCTAAAGAAGGCCCCATTCAACGAATAGTTGTTGTGCCCAGCTTTAATGCAACTTAATCTCTGGTCTAAGCAAATTTTTTAAAACAATAACTCAAACTATTAATTCAATGAGGGGGGTCTCATGGCAGGTTCAACACCAGAAGCATCAACTGCAACAGTGGCAGAGGGTCAGGTTCAGGGAAAGCAAACTTTTGCGTTTATCGCAATGACATGTCTGTTTTTCTTTTGGGGCTTTATCACTGTTCTAAACGATATTCTAATTCCGTTCTTAAAAGAGTCATTTGATCTCAACTATACCCAAGCTATGCTGGTGCAGTTCTGTTTCTTTGGCGCCTACTTTATTGTTTCACCCTTTGCTGGCAGATTGATCGATAAGGTCGGTTATCAGCAGGGTATTGTTATTGGTCTGCTGACCACCGCTGCGGGTTGCTGTCTGTTCTACCCCTCGGCCAGTCTACACCTCTATCCGCTGTTCCTATTTGGCTTCTTTGTTCTGGCCAGTGGCATTACTGTTTTACAGGTTGCAGCCAATCCCTATGTGGCAGCTCTGGGGCCAGAGAAGACTGCAGCAAGCCGTCTTAATCTAGCTCAGGCAGCGAACTCATTTGGTACTACTGTCGGCCCAATCGTCGGTGCCGCACTGATTCTAGGTGTTGTGGCTGCAGATGCTTCGGCAGTTCAGGGTCCTTACCTGATGATTGCTGGGCTACTAGTTGCTGCGGCACTGGTATTTCGCAGCATCAAGTTGCCAGTCCTGACTCATGTGGAAAGCGAAGAGAAAGCTGAGGGCAGCGTTTGGGAGCACCGTCACCTAGTGTTGGGTGCGTTGGCAATTTTCCTCTACGTTGGTGGCGAAGTGTCTATAGGTAGCTTCCTGGTCAACTACTTCTCTGAGAGCACTATTGGTGGTCTGAGCACTGCTGAAGCTGGTGAGATGGTCGCCTACTACTGGGGCGCAGCCATGATCGGTCGCCTGATTGGCGCTGTACTGATGAACTATGTTGCAGATACTAAATATCTGGCAGTTAATGCTTTGATCGCCATCGTCATGATCGTAGTCAGCATGAACACCAGCGGCAGTGTCGCTATGTGGTCTATTCTGGCAGTTGGCTTCTTTAACTCGATTATGTTCCCAACCATTTTTACCCTTGCGGTTAAAGGTCTGGGCTCCATGACCAGTAAAGGTTCTGGCTTTGTCTGTCAGGCAATTGTTGGTGGCGCACTGATTCCATTGGTTCAGGGTGTGGCAGCGGATACCATGGGTATTCAGCTGAGCTTTATAGTGCCAATGCTGTGCTACATCTACATCGGTTGGTACGCACTGAACGGCGCTCAAAGAGCCTAAGACTGCAGTAATATGGTCGGGTGGGCCTAGTGATAGGCTCGCCCAATGATGCTTTAACCATCTCTAAGACTTCTTCTCTAGCCCATTTAAATCTGTCTATTATGCTTCTTTAACAAGATAGCTTGGGTTTTCTGCGGGCAACTTTTAGTTAGCGGCTCTTGAGTCGCTATTTGTACTGGGCGAAATATAAGGGAGGCTTTTCAGATGAGCTTTTTAAGAAGAGCTCAATGATTCACCGAACCAAGCACTGAGAGCCAGGCTTGATTCGGTGAAGTTGTCACTGTGCAGTAAAGCAGGAGCGGTCTTAACCGGCTTCTACAATGCGCTTCATGTCCGTCATATAGCCGCGCAGTTCGTGGCCAATGATCTCAACATCATGATCGCGAATGGCATCATTCACTTCGATCAGGCGAAGGTTGTCGACGGCATTAGAGCTATCAGTCAAACCACCACCCAACTCTTCCAGAGTCAGTGAGCTAGCGTGGGCTTGCAACAGTGGCACTGCGGCATGGGTAAATAAATAGTTGCCGTATTCCGCTGTATCAGAGATCACTACATTCATCTCGTAGAGCTTGTTGCGGGCAATACAGTTAGCGATCAATGGTGTCTCGTGAAGTGACTCGTAATAAGCAGACTCTTCGATAATGCCTGAGGCAACCATAGTCTCAAAAGCCAGCTCAACACCGGCTTTAATCATGGCTACCAGATAGATACCTTTGTCATAAAATTCTTGCTCAGTGATTTCGATATCGCAATCCGCTGCCTGCTCAAAAGTTGAGTTGGCAGTCTCAGCGCGCCACTTCAGCAAGTTGGCATCATCATTGGCCCAATCGATCATCATAGTGCGCGAGAACTCACCTTCGATAATGTCATCCATATGCTTTTCAAACAGCGGGCGCAGAGTGACTTTGAGTTCTTCTGACATATCAAAGGCTTTGATTTTCGCTGGGTTGCTCAGACGATCCATCATATTGGTGATGCCGCCGTGCTTCAGACCTTCAGTGACTGTTTCCCAACCGTACTGGATCAGCTTGCGCGCATAGGCCGCATCTACACCCAGATTGATAAGCTGCTGGTGACCCAAAACTGCACCGGTCTGCAACATGCCGCAGAGAATAGTCTGCTCGCCCATCAGGTCAGACTTAACCTCAGCGATGAAAGAGGACTCCAAGACACCAGCGCGATCGCCGCCAGTGGCCGAGGCATAGGCTTTAGCAATGGCCAGACCGTTACCCTGGGGATCATTCTCAGGGTGCACTGCGATCAGCGTCGGAACGCCAAAGCCGCGCTTGTACTCTTCGCGAACTTCAGTGCCTGGGCACTTGGGTGCAACCATCACAACTGTCAGGTCAGGGCGAATCTGCATGCCTTCTTCAACAATGTTAAAGCCATGTGAGTAAGCCAGAGTTGCCCCTTGCTTCATCAGTGGCATAACCGCAGTAACAGCAGCAGTGTGTTGCTTGTCAGGGGTCAGGTTCAGAACCAGATCGGCAGCCGGAACCAGCTCTTCAGCGGTGCCAACAGTAAAACCATTCTCCGATGCCCAAAGAAATGACTGACGCTTCTCGGCAATTGCCTGAGCGCGCAGTGCGTAGGAAATATTCAGGCCAGAGTCGCGCATATTGAGACCCTGGTTAAGGCCCTGAGCACCACAGCCAATAATGACAATGTTCCAGTCTTTGATGAAGTTGCAGCCATCGGTAAATTCGCTGCGGTCCATAAATCTGCATTTGCCCAGCTGCGTCAGTTTGTCGCGCAAGCTCAGTGTATTAAAGTAATTAGCCATTTTCAGTCTCCGGCCACCGGGGATCGGCGGATTGTTAAATTTAAGAAGTCGGCAAGTGTACTAGAATAGTTACGTTGCCTAAAACGATATATATTCATCACTGTGTTGCGTATTTTGCAATATAGCTTGGGCCGAGTTAAGCTGTGCGAATGGATATTCGATCACTCACATTGTTTCAGCATCTGGCCAGCAGTTTGCATTTTGGCAAAACAGCGGCTGCCTTTCATGTCAGTCCCTCTACATTGAGTCGCTCAATTCAGCGCTTGGAAGAACAGCTCGGTAGTCAGCTATTAATACGCGATAATCGCTCAGTGCTACTCACCGGTGAGGGGAAAAAATTACTCAGCTATGCGGATCAGCAAATAAGCCAATTTGAGAGCTTAAAAAAGTCACTTAATCAGTCGCAAAAAGAGCTCAGCGGTTCTCTCAAACTCTACTGTTCGGTAACCGCTTCCTATTCTTATCTGCCGCCTTTATTGGAAAAGTTTCGTCAGGCTCACCCCAATATTGATATTAATCTGGATACAGGTGATGCCGCTGACGGTATTGATCAGATTAAAAATCAGAGTGTGGATTTAGCCATTGCGGCACGGCCAGATGAGCTGTCGACGCGTATCCATTTTCAAACTATTGCCACAGTACCTCTGGCGATTACCGCCCCAACGATTAACTGCGCAGTGAAAAAAGTCCTGCAGGCAGAGACCATTGATTGGGCCAATCTGCCGATTATTTTGCCGGAGCACGGCGTGGCGCGAAAACGTTTTGAACAGTGGTTTCGAGAAAAGACCTCAGCTCGTCCCAATGTCTACGCTCAGGTATCCGGGCAAGAGGCGCTGGTGAGTATGGTGGCCCTGGGATGTGGTATTGGTATTGCACCCAATGTGGTGGTGGAAAACAGTCCGGTAAAAGATCGCATTGAACTGCTCCCTGGAACTCTTATTGCACCCTTTGATCTGGGTCTCTGTTGCTTTAAGAAAAAGCTTAATGACCCTTTAATAGCGGAATTTATGGCCATGGCTGGACAGCCGTAATGGGCACTAAACGCCCCTATAGAATTGGAGAAGTAACATCAACGATGAAATAGTTAGCTTACTCGAAGCCAATAGACACAATGCTTGGATGCTTATTTTTCCCCTGGCATTTCTTGAAGCCTGTCCTGGGATTGGCCTTATGGTCTCCGGTGCGGTTCTTTTAGTTGTCGCTGTTTTTCTCTATAGCGAACAGGTACTCACACTGTCACAGATCCTACCTCTGGCTTTTGCCGGTGCCTGTCTCTCAGATCATTTGGGATTTTATTTGGGTCGCTGGCTCGGCGATAAACTGCACAACACCGCATTTGCCAAGAAACGCGCCAGCCAGCTGCAAAAGGCTGAGCACTTTATTTTAAAGCATGGCACCGGTGCCATAGTGCTTGGACGCCTAGTGCCTGCTGTGAGAAGTCTGGTACCCATGCTCGCCGGCGTCAGCGGCACAAGCCGACTTAGGTTTAGCCTGATTGATTTGCTGGCCTGTGCTATTTGGGTGGCAGGCTTGGGTGTACTGGTGGTGAGTCTAGGAAATCTGGTTCCCGAATAAAGACGCTCACTAGTACTGTTGATTAAAATTCTCGCGTCTCGCCAATATCTAAAACCCAGCTATTGGTTGCGCCTAAAGTAGTTTCTTTGGCCGCGGCTTTAAACCGCAGTGGCGGTTCCGATAGAGGCTCATCAGATAGATCAAATGTACCAAAGTGCATGGCGACAGCTGAATTAGCTTGCACGTCCAAGGCTGCCTGTACCGCTTCCTCCGGGTTCATATGCGATGCCTTCATCATGGCGCTGGGTTCATAGGCGCCTACAGGTACTGCCGCCAAATCAAAGGGCCCCAGTTTTGCACCAATCTCTTTAAAGCCGTCAAAGTAGCCGGTGTCTCCAGCAAAGTAAAAGCGCCGCTCGGTTCCAGTGACTGCCCAAGATGACCAGAGTGCCTTGCGCGTATCTGTGAGGCTGCGCTTGCTCCAGTGTTGGGTTGGCAGGCAGTGAACGGTGGTGCCTTTATAGTTGGCGGTATCGCCCCAATTTAATTCCTCAACCTGATCTATGCCATTATCACGCAGTAGCTTGCCATTGCCCTGAGGCACAAAAAAAACTGTCTCAGAATTCAAAGTTGCCAGTTTGCGCAATGTCGGCAGATCAAGGTGGTCATAGTGGTTGTGGGAGATCACCACAAAGTCGATGGCCGGTAAATCTTCCAGTGCCAGACCTGGATCAACCCAGCGACTGGGGCCAATAAGAGGTACTGGGCTGGGTGTTTGCGACCAGATAGGGTCGGTTAAGAAGTTAACTCCATCCATCTGCACCAAGAGGGTGGCATGACCAATCCAGGTGGCTGTGGGAATAGTGGTGTTACTGCGTAGAAAGCGACCATCGTTAGCAACCTGCTCGGGTGCACCGGCATCACTGCGAAACATTGTGCCAAAGCGGCGTAAAAAGAAAGGCACTCTTACAGCTAAGGAGCCATGAGAGAGGTCAGCCTGATAATTGGTAAACCGCCCCTGCTTGTCTGTGGGCGCGGAATCAAAAAGCAGTTCACTGACTGCCTCAGGCTGACTTTTCACCTGCAGCGTTGCGATAGCGAGAATAAAACCCAGCGCGAAGATGTGGTGGGATGGTTTTTTTATCATTATTAGTTCCCTTCAGTGGACATAGTCTAACTGAAGTTAACCAGACTTGAGTAGAGTTTCGTCCCTGAAATAGAGTCTTAACGCACAGGTCTGAGGCTATGGCCTGCGTCTGAGGTGGCGATAAGGGGCAGTCGAGTTCGATTAGCGACGTTCCGTGTTAAGCTGACCTAAAAACTGGGCTAATTTCTAGTTGAGTCCGGTTTTAAAAAAATTATAAATCGGATAGATAGCACCACATCGATAAAAGGGGAGATCATCTTTTGGACCAAGTAGAGTCTATTGATAATCAACCAGCTGTTGCAATTGCCACGGAAAAATCTGGCTTTTATGAGGGATTTAATCGGATCGTTGCGATGGTCCCTAAGCTGCTTATCGCAGCATTGGTTATTTGGGTGGGACTGTCCTCCTCTGCTGCCGGCGAGCTATTACTGAGTATGCAGAATTGGACAACGGGCAATTTTGCCGGTTGGTATATTTATGTCACTGCTTTTTACACTCTGGTCTGTTTGTCGCTGGGTATCTGGTCTCGCACCGCGCATATTAAATTGGGCAAAGCAGATGAACAGCCGGAATTTTCCATGCTCACGTGGTTGTCGATGATGTTTGGTGCCGGTATCGGTATCGGCATGTTGACCTACTCCACCGCCGAACCGATCTTTCACTTTGCCAATAATCGAGACACCATTAAGGGCCTGACCAACGGCCTCAATGAGGAAAATGTTCGCAATGCCTATAAGTGGGCGCTGCTGCACTACGGGCTGACTCCCTGGGCCTGTTACGGCGTAGTGGGTATGTCTCTGGGGTACTTCTCTTACAACCGCGGATTGCCGGTAACCATTCGCAGTGCACTGCAGCCGTTATTTGGTCGAGCTATGTCAGGCGGAGCCGGCCATGTGGTAGATATAGTGGCGATTCTCGCGACCATAGTCGGTTTGAGTGTGACTATAGGTTATGGCGTCTCTCAGCTGGCCTCCGGTTTTTTCAATATCAGCGGTGCCCAGTGGCTTGTGGATGAGGTTGGCAAGCCGACCCTAGTGGCCCAGTTAGTTGGACTGGTTCTTATTATTGGCGCTTCCTGTTTGTCAGCCATGTCGGGACTGAAAAAAGGCATCAAGTGGCTCTCCAATATTAATATGGGCTTGTCTGTATTTGTGATCGCCTTCTTCGCTATCTTTGGTGCTACCTTCTTTGCCCTGCAAACGTTTTTCTATGCTATCTGGGACTATTTGGTAGCACTGCCGGCCATGTCGACCACAGTATGGTCAGGCGACGGTGCAGATCCCGCGTCCGCACTGCAGAGTTGGCAGGGTGCTTGGAGTATTTTTTACTGGGCCTGGTGGATCGCCTTCGCACCTTTTGTCGGACTATTTTTAGCGCGAGTATCTCGTGGTCGCACCATCCGTGAATATGTTGTTGGCGCGATGATTATTCCCTCGTTGATCTGTCTGGTCTGGTTCGCCTTTGTCGGCGCCACAGCCATTGATCTGGAATTGTCTGGCATTGCCCAGGGAGCTATTGTTAATGCGGATATTTCTGCCCAGCTATTTAAAACCATCAATTTGATTCTCTCTCCTGAACTGGCTATTGCCCTGTCAGTGATCATCGTTGTGTTGCTGATGACCTTTTTGGTTACCTCGGCAGACTCGGGAATTTTAATTATTAACACTCTTGCCTCTGGCGGCAATCAGAGCCAAAAGCAGGCTAAACATGTGATTATTTGGGGGCTCATATTTGCATTGCTGATCGGCGCTCTCCTGTCCGCCGGTGGTATGGATGCACTGAGGTCAGTAATGATTATTGGGGCCTTGCCCTTCTCGGTGGTGATGGCGCTGATGGCGGTTTCGCTGGTGAAGACATTGTTGAGTGAAAAAGCTGAATAGAGCTAAGTAAGTGTCAGTTCGGAGCAACTTAAATTGAATTTTATTACATAACGAAAAAGTGATTGGCTGAGAATGCTAACTTTAAATCCGTATCTAAGCTTAGAGGCGGGTTAGTTCAATAGGCGCAGTCGGGATAAAGAGAGATGGTAGCTACGGGTGGACTTGAACCACCGACCCCAGCATTATGAATGCTAAGATTAAGCTCGCTTCTAACTATTGTTCCCGCTGATATGTCTACAAGAAATCCCTTAAACCCACAACTTAACTGAATAAACGGCCTAATTCCACATAGTTAATAATCACTGTATGATATCCTTAGTTGTAAAAGTCAGGTTGCCCAGAGGTTGCCCAGATAATAATTGAGGTCTCAGAATGACTAAAAGCATGATTCAGGAGTTTCTGGCGCAGAAAGATCGTGGCGTAAAAGTGGAATCTCCTAAGATAAAGCTGACGCAGGCTATCGTTGACTGGCTCCCATTAAAGCCCTATGACTACTCTATTCGAGATATCACAATCCCATCTCTATCCGTCCGCGTTCGCGCGAAAACAGGAAATAAGACGTTCTATGTTGTCCGAAAAGTAAACCGTAAAGTTGTACGCTGTAAAATCAGCGCTAATGGTGAGCGACCACTGTCGGTTGGTGATGAATCTGTCTTCGCTGAAGCTAGAGCAGCAATATCGGAAATATATGCAGGTATAACCCCTGCCAGTAAAAAAGCTGCTGCCAGAGAGGCTGCCGTTGAAGCGGAAAAGCTAGCTACTACAGTAGAGCAGGCATGCACTAACTATATTCAAGCAAAGACTAGAGCGGTAAACACAACGAAAGGGTATGAAAGATTCCGTGACAACCACTTGAGCCATTGGGGTGCCTACCAGCTAGCTTCGATTACCGAAGATGATATTGCAGATTTGCATGATGAAATCACTGAAGAAACTGGGGGGGTTGCAGCTAACAATGTCATTCGTTTCTTTCGGGCAGTGTGGAAGTTTCATAGAAGGCGATTGAAGTTAGGTGACTGCCCT
>ERZ887851.523-NODE-523-length-37876-cov-26.981386_pt1 | contig 37876 bp, 36 predicted proteins | sample MGYA00521100_ERZ887851 | MGnify/ENA primary metagenome ERZ887851 (study PRJEB32303, sample SAMEA104408602) | aquatic metagenome | biome: Brackish water; feature: Pelagic; material: water | place: Baltic Sea | collected 2014-06-06T16:11:00 | depth 11,444 m ... | reverse complement strand
TATACAAGGGTTTCCGCCGCATTGCTCTCTCAAAAGTATCTATGAAGTATCTATGGGACTGCAAAAGTATCTATGAAGTATCTATGAGACTGCTCTGATTCCCCAGCCAATTTAGCCCCCGGGGGCCGTGGAAGCTCTGTTGTTATTGTTATTGTTCCTTCCGAGATACATCAGAGGTGGATTTGAAAACAAGAGAGCAGCAGCCCACACATATTGAGGTGTGAACCTGAGTCCCGCCAGTGGCTGCGTGGTTAGCCCTCTCGATTGTCCAGTTGCCAATTCCCATGTCAGCCCTCCTTGCCCATAGGTGCCTTGCTGAGATCACCGGTGTACTCGGTGTCAGGATTGCAACCCCATCTCCAGCCGCTGATTTTTGAGCCTATTTCAGACCCCAAGAGATGACTGTTTGGGTTGTAAGAGGGGGTGATGGGTGGCTACACTGTTCCCAGACTTTTCTCTGGACACTTCGCATGTCCCTAAGCACGTTTAATAACGCTTTATCGGGCCTTCAAGCTGCCACACTAAAGATGCAGGTGACCGCCAATAATGTCGCTAATGCACGGACAGACGGCTATCAAACGCAGCGTGTTGAGTTGGTAGAGCAATCAGGTGGTGTCGAGGCAAGGACCCCGGCGGATGCTGCTAGGCCTCCCCCCGTTCCGCTGCCCACTGAGGCAGCACCAGTGTCTAGGGCTCCCTCCGACGTGGATTTGGCGCAGGAAATGGTGAAGATGACCGCCAACGAGAGTTTTTACCTCGCCAATGTGCGGGCACTAGAAGCGGCGCATGGGATGCTTGGTACACTACTAGATGCCGAAGCTTAGAGGAGGTTAACGCAAGGACCGGCTCCTGACGCACCGCCCAAAAAAGGTTCTAGCGTCAATGCGGTATTTGCTGGGGTGCGCTGAGAGGAAATTTTTTTGCGCATGCTCTCAATCATTAATGAAACGGAGGCAATATGGCCATCGGTTTGCTCGCGACGATCACAGTGCAAGACGGTAAAAACGCCGAATTTGAAGAGGCTTTCCTGAATTTGACGGAGCAAGTCCGAGCTAATGAGACGGGCAATCTTTTTTATGCTTTACACAGGAGCCCGGTCGACCCTCAGGTCTACCGAGTCATGGAGCAATATGAGAATCAGGAGGCGCTGGAGGCGCATGGCAAAACCGAGTATTTCCTCAAGGCCAGCGCGCAGCTCGCTGATCTTGTCGCCAGAACCCCTGAAATTGAAGTCATGGAGGCGGTCACCCGCTGATTGTGGCGGCTTGGTATAAATGAGCCTAAGCTGGTTCGAAGTTTACAGGGCTTGCCGCAACTGACTGACGTCTCGGGGGATATTCTCACCGCGACGATTGCATCACGCGATCACGAATAGAAGCCTCTAAAGGCTGAGGCAGCGAAATGGTTAAAAAACTCTCCTACTTCAGCTCTGTGGCGGCACTTATCCTGCTGACCATTGGGATCTCGACCTCTAGCCCGCTGTTCGTGTCTCTAGGATGTGTCAGCGCACTGGTGGGTTGGGCGCTAAAAAGTTGACGCGTTAACCTATTGCTTTTTCAAAACAAGAGAGCAGCAGCCAACACCTAGGTAGGTGGCGTGAGTCAGCCTGTGGCAAGGTGGTTAGCCTTTGGCGCACCAGCATGCCCTTGAGACCTAGCTGCTTCGCTTTACCTAAAAGTTCTTTAGGTAGTCGCCTTTGATAGGCCAGCCACTCTGTATTCGTATCAGCTTTAAGGTAATCAATCTTCACTTGAGACTCCTGCATTAGGACGCCTCCAATCCATAAAGTATCTATGGAGTCTCTATGAGATATCTAAAGCAGCGCAATGATTAACTAAGAACTCTAATTAAATCAATGACTTACCTTAACCTAGCTCTCATATATTGGTGCGGAAGGCGGGACTTGAACCCGCACAGCCATAGGCCACTACCCCCTCAAGATAGCGTGTCTACCAATTCCACCACTCCCGCATTGACTTAACCCTCGGGTAAATCTTGCCCCGAGTCAATAACATCCCCTTGTGTTGTATCCAGCGAAGGCATATCGGAGGCCTCGCCTTCGAATGTCATGTTTGGAATATCACCCTCTGGTAGGTCACCTTCGAGGGACGGCGCAGGGGCAACCTCAAGCGCTTCCATGGGCAACTCGAAACCCAGGTCATCTTCACCTGCAGTGCGGCTGTCGGCGATCATGGCCAAGCCAAAACTGCTGGCAAAAAAAGCTGCCACCAGCCACGCCGTTAATTTCGTCAGTAAATTAGCGCTACCCACACTACCAAACAATGTCTGGGAGCCACCGGCACCAAACGATGCGCCTATGTCAGCACCTTTGCCCTGCTGCATCATGATGAGGCCAATAATGCCTAGTGCCACTAGCAGGTGCACCACCAAAATAATCTGTTCCACTACGCCCTCCCAGCACTTGCTGCACTGGCAATTTGCCAAAAACTATTGGCATCTAATGAAGCACCCCCAACAAGGGCACCGTCAATATTTTCGCACCCGAAAAGCACACCGGCATTTTCTGGCTTCACACTGCCCCCATAAATAATGGGGACTTTGCCTCCAGCCGCACCGTAGTGGGCTTGCAAGCGATTTCTTATCATCCCGTGCATAACTTCCGCCTGATCGGGTGTTGCCGTAAGCCCTGTACCAATCGCCCAAACAGGCTCATACGCCACTACTAACTTTTCGCAGGGCACGTCTACTAGTGAGTCCAGCAGCTGCTCACCGACCACCTGAACTTGCTGACCAGATTCACGCTGTTCACGACTCTCTCCAACGCAAACTACCGGACAAAGCCCTTCACTAGCGGTCAGCCTAGCCTTAACGGCAACCTGAGCGTCGGTTTCACCATACAGCGATCGCCGCTCGGAGTGACCAATAATGACGTATCGACACCCACATTCTCTGAGCATCTTTGGCGCCACCTCACCGGTAAAAGCACCCTCGGATTGCTCGGCACAGTTTTGTGCTCCCAGCAGTACACCTTCAACCGCTTGGTGCATCGACCCTAAATAGGGTGCCGGGGGGCACAGCACCACATCGACATCTTTCAGTGAAGACTGTGCTCGCCAAAATTGAGAAAACTCTTCAATCAGTGCCAAGCTGCCATGCATTTTCCAGTTGGCGATAACGAGTCCCGCCATCAGACCTGCTCCGACCAAATCAGGCGCCGGAGAATAGCCGAAGCCCCTCGCAACCGCAAGCTTCCCAAAACCACACAACACCCATCAGGCACACCGAATCACGTCGGCAACCTGCTCAGCTAGACCCTGAATTTCTACCGCGTCATCACCCTCGACCATGACCCTAATCACAGGCTCAGTACCTGAGGGCCGCAGCAAAAGTCGTCCTCGCCCCTGCAAGCTGCTCTCTACCTCTCGACAGATTGAGGACACCGGATTATCGCCCTCTAAATCTAGGCTGGTCTCTGGCAGGGGCACATTGATCATAACTTGAGGGAGTCGCTTCATCCCCGACAGTAAGTCAGACAGCGATCTACCACTGGCGACAATCGCTTTGATGACTTGCAGTGCAGCTACAATCCCATCCCCCGTAGTGGTCACATCCCCGCAAATCAAATGTCCGGAAGACTCTCCTCCCAGCTGCCATCCCTCTGCTGCCATACGCTCACGCACGTATCGATCACCGACTTGGGTTCGGGCTAATTGAACACCTTGTTCTCCCAAGGCGATTTCTAAGCCCATATTAGACATCAGCGTGCCCACCACCCCGGGATCCGACTGCCCAACAGCAAGGCGGTGCATTGCAAGGACGTAGAGCAGCGCATCCCCATCAACCAGAGAACCATCGGCGTCAACGAAGAGAACACGGTCACCATCGCCGTCAAAAGCTATTCCGAAATCGGCTTGAGTCTCGACAACTTGCTGACTCAGCAACTCAGTGGCCGTCGACCCCACACCCTTGTTGATATTAAAGCCATCGGGCTCAGCCCCAATAACTTTGACATTAGCACCCAGTTCACGAAATACCGCAGGGGCAACGTGATAGGTGGCGCCATGGGCACAGTCGAGTACGATATGTAGGCCTTTTAGCGTGTATTGTCCGGGCAAAGTCGCTTTACAAAATTCAATATATCTACCCGCGGCATCGACCAGCCGCGTTGCTTTACCCAACTGCGCCGAATCCACGGTCTGCATGGGAATGTCGAGCGCGGCCTCAATCGCCAACTCTAATTCGTCAGATAATTTCGCGCCAAGGCCCGAAAAAAACTTGATGCCATTGTCGTAATACGGATTGTGTGACGCGCTAATTACAATGCCGACTGCAGCATTCTGGCTGCGGGTCATCATGGCAATTGCCGGCGTAGGTAGCGGGCCCAGCAGTTTCACATTAGCGCCGGCAGCCACAAGACCTGCTTCGAGTGCAGATTCAAACATATAGCCCGAAACCCGCGTGTCCTTGCCGATAATAACCGACACCTGCTCCGCTGCGCCCTCTGAGAAGACCCGACCACAGGCCCAACCCAACCGCAGCATAAACTCGGGAGTAATTGGCGCCTCGCCCACGCGGCCGCGTATACCGTCGGTACCAAAATATCTTTTTTTCATGGCGAGGCCTCTGCGTAAGCGGTCATCATAGCAACCGCGTCCATCGTCTCAACCACATCGTGTACTCGCAAAATATGAGCACCACCCACCATTGCGAGCACTGCCAGAGCCAAACTGGCTGGCAGTCGTTGTGACGTGCTGCGGTCGAGAACCGAGGCTATCATGGACTTACGCGATAATCCCACCAATACAGGCTGGCCCAAGGCCACCACCTCGGGCAAGTGCTTCAGTAAAGCAAAGTTGTGCTGGGGGGTTTTGCCAAACCCAAAACCGGGATCAAAAATCAACCGATCACGAGAAATTCCTGCCTCGCTGCAAGCCGATGCCCGTTGCTCAAGAAATTGAGTCACTTCTGCAAGCACGTTGAGGTACTGTGGGCCCGCCTGCATGGTGAGCGGGTCGCCCTGCATGTGCATTAGGCAAATGGGTAGACCCGTCTCGGCCGCTGCCTCCATAGCCCCCTCTCGACTCAGCGCACGAACGTCATTGATCAAACCGACCCCTGCCGCTGCCCCCGCGAGCATAACTTTTGGCGTGCTGGTATCTAATGAAATTTCAACGTCGAAACGGCCTTGGATGCACGATATTGCCCCAAGAACTCGATCCATCTCTTCCTGTTCAGAGACCGCGAGAGCACCGGGACGGGTAGATTCACCACCAATATCTAAGAACGAGGCACCCGCAACCACCATTGCTTCAGCCGCACTACAAAGGGCATCGACATTGAGACCTGAGCCACTAAAAAGAGCGCCACCATCGGAAAATGAATCGGGAGTCACGTTGAGAATGCCCATGACTAAGGGCCGCTTAAGAGCGAACTCCCGACCGGGGCACACCAGCTGCGTGGGCCCGCCGCCTGGGGTTGTCATAATCTCAGTCGATTAATGCTCGCCAGCGGGATCGCCGATAGGCCCCACAGAATCGGTGGACGATGAGCTGTCATCGCCGTCAGATTGACTGCTTCCCGAATCACCCCAATCCGCAGGTGGACGTGGCTCTCTGTCGTTCATAATATCGTCAATCTGCTCAGCATCGATGGTCTCATACTGCATGAGTGCTTCGGCCATCAAATCAAGCTTTTTGCGGTTGTCTTCGAGAATTTTATGTGCGCCCTGATAGCACTCATCAATAATGTTTCTCACTTCCGCGTCAATAGCACGTGCTGTTTCGTCTGACATGGCTTTAGGCGGTTGGCCAGCACTGCGACCCAAGAACACCTCTTCACCACCCTCGTCGTACATCAAGGGTCCCATCTTTGGCGACAGGCCCCATTTAGTGACCATGTTTCGGGCAATTTCCGTCGCGCGCTGAATATCGTTAGAGGCACCCGTAGTAATACCTTCCGGGCCCAAGGTCATTTCCTCCGCGACACGCCCACCAAATAGGCTGGTGATTTGACCCACAATGTGACGACGGCTATGGCTGTAGCGATCTTCCTCGGGCAGGAACATGGTAACGCCCAGAGCGCGGCCACGAGGAATAATAGAAACCTTGTACACCGGGTCATGCTCAGGCATCAGCCGGCCCACAATGGCGTGCCCCGCTTCGTGATAGGCGGTATTCAGCTTTTCTTTTTCTGACATCACCATAGACCGACGCTCTGCGCCCATCATGATTTTGTCTTTGGCCAATTCAAACTGCTGCATACCCACCATACGTAGCCCCGAGCGCGCCGCAAACAACGCTGCCTCGTTCACTAGGTTGGCAAGATCGGCGCCCGAAAACCCCGGCGTTCCTCTGGCAATCTTTGACGGTTCAACATCTTCGCCCAGCGGCACCTTACGCATGTGCACTTTTAAAATATGTTCTCGTCCACGAATATCGGGCAAGCCCACGACGACTTGGCGATCAAACCGCCCGGGACGCAGTAGCGCCGGATCGAGAACGTCGGGCCGGTTGGTCGCAGCGATCACAATAACGCCATCATTGCCCTCAAAGCCGTCCATTTCTACCAACAGCTGGTTGAGTGTTTGCTCTCGCTCATCGTGACCACCGCCAAGGCCTGCACCCCGATGACGCCCTACCGCATCGATCTCGTCAATAAAAATAATGCACGGAGACTGCTTTTTTGCCTGTTCAAACATGTCACGAACCCGAGAAGCACCGACACCCACAAACATCTCGACGAAATCTGAACCCGAGATTGAAAAGAAGGGGACCTTCGCCTCACCCGCGATTGCCTTGGCTAGCAGTGTCTTACCGGTTCCGGGTTGGCCCACCATCAAAATGCCCCGTGGAATTCTGCCACCCAACTTCTGGAAGCGGCTAGGATCTCGGAGGTATTCAACTAACTCTTGTACGTCTTCCTTAGCTTCATCGACTCCCGCGACATCGGCAAAGGTTGTTGTAATTTGGTCCTCACCCAACAGCTTGGCTTTACTTTTGCCAAAACTCATGGGACCGCCGCGACCACCGCCACCGCCTTGCATCTGGCGCATAAAAAACATGAATACGGCAATAATGATGAGAATGGGGAAACTGGCGACCAGTAACTGTGTCCATACGCTTTGCTGTTCGGGCTTACGCCCCTCAACTTCCACACTATGGGTTAATAGATCATCCATCAGCTTGGGGTCTTCGACCATGGGCCGAATCGTTTCAAAGCTCGAACCGTCATAACGCTCGGCACTGATCGTGAGGCCGTCAACGACTACCTTTCGAACCCGATCGTTATTGATTTCCTCAATAAAACTGGAATACCCGACCTGCTCGGTAGAACCCTGCATACTAAAGCTATTGAATACAGAGAGCAGGACCGCGGCTATCACCAGCCACAACAGCAAATTTTTCGCCATGTTGTTCAAAACTTTTTCCTCACTCTAAATCTTGGGACACGCTTCAAGGTGTCAGTATAAGCATACTACGTTGGGCCGCCACGACTAGATTTCAAGCCCCCGTAGAGGCCGACAGGCACCAACCTACGCCACACAGCCACTGGTATCACGACAAAACGGCCCGTCTACTGGCCTTTAAATCCCGAGGCCACCAGATAAACCTCCCGAGATCTCGGGCGAGAGGCCTCAGGCTTGCGGGTTAAAACACGATTAAAATGCTGCCTAGCGGTACCCATAACCGCCTCAAACCCCTCACCCTGGAAGACTTTACTTACCAAGGTGCCCCCATCTTTCAGGGTTTGGATTGCTAAATCCAAAGCCAACTCAACCAGATACATCGACCGAGGTTGATCAACAGCACTAACACCGCTCATATTGGGCGCCATATCTGACAACACAACGTCGACCCGGCCCTCGCCCAGCAACGCGAGCAGCGCTTCAAATACCGCCTCATCGGTGAAATCACCAAGAATAAACTCCACATCTGCCAGACTATCCATAGGCAGAATATCGCTGGCAATGACCCGACCGCCAGCACCAACCATCTCGACCGCTACTTGCGACCAACCCCCAGGGGCCGCACCCAGATCCAACACCGTCATACCCGGCTTAATGACACGGTCACGATCATTGATCTCTTTCAGCTTGTAGCAGGCTCGAGAGCGATAGCCCTCCTTGACGGCACGCTGAACATAGAGGTCTTCGCGATGCTCTTTCAGCCATGCGCGACTCGAGGAACGTTTCTTAACCATAGGTGGAGGACTCTTCTCACGGTCTGACGTACACTACACGGCCCCAAGTATAGATGACCACGATGGAAAGCGAGCGCAAAACCCCAAAAACCTCCTTAAGCAATACGGTGCTGCGGCAATACCGAGCCATTGCTCACAAACTCAACCCCGTGGTGCGTATCGGTGGTAATGGCCTAAGCCCAAACGTGCTAGCAGAAGTCGACAGGGCGCTAGGCGACCACGAACTTATCAAAATAAAAATCGCAGTGGGTGATCGCCAACTTCGAGACAATCTCATCGACCAATTGTGCCAAACGAGCCGCGCCGAACTGGTACAGCGTATTGGCAACACCGCAACGCTACTGCGTCGCAATCCGCAAGCAGACCCACGCAAATCCAATTTGCAACGAACGCTGTAACCGCCCTATTACGTCCCAACCTGCCACCGGGTCAGCGCGCTACGCAGCCCCTAACCGCCAAATTCAGACTTAGGCCTGACTGAGCCGGCTGCTAGAACAATAGTCACCGGGCAGGGGTTTCTAAAACAACAGGCTGACGATTTGGAAAACGATCAGCGACAACAGATAGGCCCCCACGAGATAGCTTAGAAGCATGCTCAGGGCTAAGCGAGTGGAGCCCTCCCGAGCCAAAATAACAACGGTCGACACACACTGCAGGGCAACAGCAAAGAAAACCAGCAGCGCAATCCCAGAGCCCAAGGGCAAACCACTCGCCTGAATGTGATCGACCAGCGGCAACATATTCTCTTCCGATCCCTCGATACCGAAGATGGTACCCAAAGTGCCCACAAACACCTCTCTGGCAAGAAAGCTCGTTAAAATGGCGATCCCATAACGCCAATCCAACCCCAAAGGTGCAAAGACGGGCTCGACAAACTGTCCAAGAGTGCCAAGCCAGGACTCACCGAGATCGGCCCCACCGTTGGGAAAGTAACCTAGCACCCAAACGACCATGGTCACCCCTAGAATAATCTTGCCTGCCTGAGTAACGAACTGCCGACATCGATTCCAGGCATTGCGCAGCAAAGGCTTCGCCGTTGGCAATCTGTAAGGCGGTAGCTCGAGCACAAAAGGTTGCTCAGAGTGCTTATTTTTTGACGCCTTGCTCACGAGCCCCGTCACCAAAAGCGCCACAAGCATGCCAAAAAAGTATATGCAAAATAGAGCCAACCCCTGCCATCCAACGAGCCCAAATAAAATTGTATCGTTGGAGATAAAGGTGGCAATTAGCAATGCGTAAACCGGGAGTCTAGCGGAACACGGCATGAGAGGAATCGCTAAATACGTCATCATTCTCTGACGGGGAGAGTCCACGGAGCGCGCTGCATAAATAGCGGGTATCGCACAGGCGACCCCAGACAGCAGCGGTATAAAGCTTTTACCAGTAAGGCCGAACACCCTGAGAGGGCGGTGACAAATAAGCGCAGCTCTAGCGAGGTAGCCCGAGTCCTCCATAATGCCAATGACCAGCGTCAAGACAAAAATTTGAGGAACAAACACGAGGAACGCGCCGACGCCGCCAAACAAGGCGTCAGCTACAAAATCAGCAATAACCTTATTTGGGATTAAAGGAACAACGGCCTCTCCCAACCCGGAGACCAGAGCCTCGACTGCATCCATAACCGGCGCCGACCACGTAAAAATCGACTGGAAAAATAGAAACATAATAAAAAAGAAGGCCAAACCACCAAGAGCCGTACTCAGAAAAAATCTATCCAGCCTGAGTTGGGAGTTGATGAGCACATCGCCCTTAGGACTGAATTGTGCCGCCAACTGCTGCGCTGTGCCCCGTAAAATTTCGTTAGGGGTTTCGCGCCAATTACGGCTTGGGGGCGTTGCAGGTGCGGCACCTTCTGCCAAGCACTCAACGAGAGGCTCAAACCCCTGACTTTCCTTGGCCGAGACAGAAATCACCGGGACCCCCAAAGCGGCAGCCAATCCAGCGGGGTCAAATTGCAGTTGATTATCTCGGATAACATCAGACATATTTGCCAGTATCGTGACCGGCTTTTGGTGATGCTGGCACTCTCTGATGACCTGTAAAATGAAATGCAAACACTTCTCTAGCCGGGTGGCGTCAGCGACACAAAGGACATGGCTAACATTGTCATCTGCGAGCGCCTCATTAAGGAAGCTCACAGCGATGGCTTCCTCACCTGAAATCGGTTCTAAAGAGTACGTGCCGGGGAAGTCAACGAGTTCGGTCTCCGGCAGGTTAACCATAGGGCCGCTGGCCACGTCGACGGTAATACCCGGATAGTTGGCGACCCGTTGACTCAGCCCTGTCAGGCGATTGAACAGCGAGCTTTTTCCGGAATTCGGGCTACCAAGAAGCAGTACCCGCCTCACGATGACGCCTCCTGAGGAGGACGCGTCGTGACGAACACCGCTGCCGCGATTTCTTTATCCAAAGAAAATACCGTGTTGCTAATGCCATAAACCCGAGGGGCACCAAAGCCTGGATTCAACAAGCATTGAACACGGGTACCCGGCTGAAAACCAAATTCCATGACTCGCCCTTGGTAGGACACCGACAACGTGTCACCAAAGCCGGTGACAGTGGCGGCCTCTCCAGGACGCAAGTCCCAAAGTGCTTTATCGGCATGGGCGTTATTCATAAGGGCAGGCGCTTAATGAGAAAGAGAATCAATACAGGCTATCGAGAAAGTAGCGTACATTCAAACTGTAGATGCAAACTTTAGATGCAAACTTTAGATGCAAACCAAGGTAACTTTAAATGTGATGCACGCGCTCGATCTCATAGTAGACATCACCGCTAGGGGCCTTTACCACCACCTCATCGCCCTCACTCTTGCCCACTAAAGCTCTCGCAATAGGCGAGCTCACGGAAATCAGGTTGGCCTTAACATCGGATTCGTCCTCGCCAACAATACGGTAAGTCACCGGATTGTCATTTTCTGTATTGATGAGATCGACGGTCGTCCCAAAAATGACTTTACCGGTGTGGGGAATGGCGCTGACATCAATAACTTGAGCGTGAGACAACTTGTGTTCTATATCTTGGATACGTCCCTCAGCAAAGCTCTGCTGCTCGCGAGCCGCATGATACTCCGCATTTTCCTTTAGATCGCCGTGCTCTCGCGCCTCGGCGATAGCTTGTATGATACGCGGACGGTCTTCACGCTTAAGCCGGTCTAGCTCCTTTCTTAGAGACTGCTCTCCGGCAACGGTCATAGGCACTTTATTCATGCTGTGATGCTCTCGTGTAAATCCTGCAACCTTCTTACAGAAATATCGGTTTCCTGCTCAAGCGCCATACAAACTGCTTCTGCTGCCGCTAATGTGGTCGTATAAAAGACCCGATGCTGCTCAGCGCTGGCACGTATTGGGGCAGAGTCCTGAATGGCGGTTCGACCCTCTGTGGTATTCACCACCAAACTTGCCTCATCGTTTTTTATCAGATCAACAATGTGGGGTCGACCCTCTCGGACCTTGTTGATCCGGCGTACTTGCAACCCAGCCGACTCCAGCGCCAGTGCCGTGCCGCCCGTAGCCGCCAGCGTGAAGCCCCGGGCAACCAAACGTCGGGCCACGTCAACAGCTGCAGGTTTATCGACATCCCGCACACTAAATAGTGCCAGACCCGACTGGGGCGGCTCATCTCCAGCCCCAAGCTGGGCTCTGGCAAATGCCGCTGCAAACGTATCGCCAGTGCCCATCACCTCGCCTGTCGACTTCATTTCCGGGCCTAAAATAGGATCTATACCGGGAAACTTATTGAACGGCATGACCGCTTCTTTCACCGCAAAATAAGGCGGCACAACTTCTTTTGTGACGCCCTGATCTGCGAGTGACTGCCCGACCATGCAACGGGACGCTATCTTCGCCAGTGAAATACCCACCGCCTTTGAGACGAAGGGCACCGTTCTGGATGCCCGAGGGTTGACCTCAATAACGTAAATTTCTTCATCTTGATAAGCGAGCTGAACATTCATGAGCCCGCATACCCCAAGCTCAATAGCCATCTTACGAACCACATCTCGCATTTGGTCCTGGACTTCAGCATCGAGGCTGTAAGGTGGCAGTGAGCAAGCAGAATCTCCAGAGTGCACACCCGCCTGCTCAATATGCTGCATGATCGCGCCTATCACGACCGCCTTACCATCACTGACGGCATCGATATCCACCTCGATGGCAGCGCTGAGAAAGCTATCTAGAAGAACCGGTGAGTCCTCAGAGACTCGAACCGCATCGCGCATGTAGCGCAAAAGATCATCTTCTCGATAAACAATCTCCATGGCTCGACCACCGAGCACATACGATGGGCGCACGACCAGCGGGTAACCAATTTTCGCTGCCGCTGCGATAGCTTCGTCCACACTTCGTACCGTGGTGTTTTCTGGTTGGCGCAAACCCAGCTTTTGGATCATGTGCTGAAAGCGCTCTCGATCCTCCGCGCGATCAATTTGATCTGGGGTTGTACCAATAATCGGCACACCTGCGCTTTCCAAAGCTCGCGCCAGCTTTAGGGGCGTCTGCCCACCAAACTGGACAATCACACCCACAGGCTTTTCTAAATCCACAATCTCAAGAACATCTTCAAGGGTTACGGGTTCGAAAAAGAGCCGATCCGAGGTGTCGTAATCTGTCGATACTGTTTCAGGATTGCAATTAACCATAATGGTTTCATAGCCGTCCTCGCGCATGGCAAGCGCAGCGTGGACGCAGCAATAATCGAATTCAATGCCCTGGCCAATCCGATTGGGGCCGCCACCAAGCACTATGATTTTACGACGATCACTGGGGGCCGCCTCACACTCCTCCTCGTAGGTGGAATACATATAAGCCGTTGACGTCGCGAACTCTGCCGCACAGGTATCGACGCGCTTGTACACCGGACGTAAGCCAAGGCTGTGGCGGTATTCACGCACCTCCGCTTCCGACGCTGCCAATAAAACCGCTAACCGGGCATCAGAGAACCCTTTGCGCTTCAGCACTCTCAGTTCGGCATAGGTCACACTGCTAAGCGCCCTACCCTCTAACTGGGACTCCGCTACCACCAGGTCTTCAATTTGCACCAAGAACCAGGGATCAATACCTGAATAACCGGAAACCTCTTCAAGAGAAAAGCCGGAACGAAATGCGTCGGCCACAAACCAAATTCTCTCTGCGCAGGGGTTGGTCAAAGCATCGATAAGCTCCGCGCGAGTATCGGCGTCGGTTACTGTAATTTGTGACTCGAAGCCCGATGATCCCACTTCCAAACCGCGAAGCGCTTTTTGAACCGACTCCTGAAAAGTTCGGCCTATCGCCATAACCTCACCCACAGACTTCATCTGAGTGGTTAGACGCGCATCAGCGGTGGCAAATTTTTCAAAGGCAAAACGTGGAATCTTAGTGACGACATAATCAATTGAAGGCTCAAAGGATGCCGGCGTAGCGCCCCCGGTAATCTCGTTTTCGAGCTCATCAAGCGTGTAACCCACTGCAAGCTTTGCCGCCACCTTTGCAATCGGGAACCCGGTTGCTTTGGAGGCCAGAGCCGATGACCGCGATACCCGAGGGTTCATCTCTATGACCACCATACGACCGGTATCAGGGCACAGACCGAACTGAACATTTGAGCCCCCGGTTTCCACGCCGATCTCGCGCAACACTGCGAGAGAGGCATCACGCATCACCTGATACTCCTTATCCGTCAGGGTCTGCGCGGGAGCAACCGTAATGGAGTCGCCAGTATGAACACCCATGGCATCGAAGTTTTCGATAGAGCAAATGATAATGCAGTTGTCTTTACAGTCCCGCACCACCTCCATCTCGTACTCTTTCCAACCGATCAGCGACTCATCAATCAGCAGCTCGTTTGTCGGTGATAAGTCGAAACCACGCTGGCAAATAGCCTCAAACTCATCACGATTGTAGGCAATACCCCCACCGGACCCACCCATCGTAAAGGACGGTCTAATAATGCAGGGAAAGCCGAGGTCACCCAAAACTTTAAAGGCCTCATCCATGGAATGCACCGTTGAGGCCCGGGGTGTCTCTAAGCCAATGCGCTTCATTGCCCGATCGAATAGCTCTCGATCTTCAGCCTTATCGATAGCGTCTTTGCTGGCGCCGATCATCTCGACCCCATATTTATTGAGCACACCTTCCGCGGCCAACTTCAGCGCACAATTGAGGGCTGTTTGCCCTCCCATAGTCGGCAAAATGGCATCGGGTCGCTCCCGTTCGATAATACGCGCCACCGTCTGCCACTCTACGGGCTCGATGTAGGTCGCGTCGGCCATTGCCGGGTCGGTCATAATGGTAGCCGGGTTTGAGTTGACCAAGACGACCCGATAACCTTCTTCACGCAGAGCTTTACAAGCTTGCGCTCCGGAATAATCAAATTCACAGGCCTGACCAATAACAATAGGGCCTGCGCCCAGTATTAATATGCTCTCTATGTCATGACGTTTTGGCATTTCAACCGCCCTCCTGCTCGGCTCGCCGGTCTTTCATGGCGCGTATGAAGGGGTCAAACAACTGCCCGGCGTCCCGTGGCCCTGGGCTCGCCTCCGGGTGCCCCTGAAAGCTATAGGCCGGTACGTCGTTGCGCGCAATTCCCTGAAGAGAACCATCAAAAAGTGATCTATGGGTAACATTCAACGTCTCGGGTAAGCCTTGTTCAGACACTGTGAATCCGTGATTTTGACTGGTCACCATGACGGAGCCGTCAGCAAGCTTTTGCACCGGATGATTGGCACCGTGATGACCAAACTTCATTTTCTCAGTGCTCGCCCCGCTCGCTAACGCCATAATCTGGTGCCCCAAGCAGATACCAAACAGTGGGATTCCACGGGCCATTGCCGCACGGGCGAGTTCGATGGCGTAATCACAAGGCTCTGGATCTCCCGGGCCATTGGACAAAAAGATACCGTCAGGCTCATAGGCACAAACTGTTTCGATATCGGACTGCGCCGGAAGTACGGTCAAAGAACAGCCCCGATCAACCAGCATTCTCAAAATATTGCGCTTAACACCAAAGTCGAGGGCCACAACAGAGAAATTAACTGAGGGCGCCGGGCGCTGATCACCACCCCATTGCCAACTCCCCTCCTCCCATCGATAGGGAGCCTTAGTCGTGACTTCCTTGGCCAAATCCATACCCACGAGCCCGGAAAAGTCGCGAGCCTGCGCCAGCGCAAACTCAACATCGGGATCCTCGCCCGCGACAATACAGCCGCTCAAAGCGCCTTTATCGCGCAGAATTCGTGTGAGTTTTCGTGTATCGATATCGGCAATCGCCACAATGCCTTGGGCGGTAAGATAACTGGACAGGCTCTGTTCGCTGCGCCAGCTGCTGGCAACCAGCGGCAGATCACGGATGACAAGCCCCGCCGCATGAACACCTGTCGACTCCGCATCTTCGGCGTTCACACCTGTGTTGCCAATATGCGGATACGTCAGAGTAACAATCTGTCGCGCATAAGATGGATCAGTAAGAATTTCCTGATAACCGGTCATGGCGGTATTGAATACCACCTCACCCGTCGTGTGGCCCTCTGAACCAACAGAAGTCCCGCGGAAAATCGAGCCATCTTCTAGTGCGAGGATAGCGGTGTTTGACACATTTATCTCCCAGTCAGCAAGGCCCGCACGGCTGTCATAAAGAGCCACCCGAGGGTCTAAATGACACAGGGCGTGACGCGTATTGGCAATGGCTTGAGTAACGCTGGGTCCATGTGCTCACCAAGAGCAAAGACCCCGCCGGCTGGGACGCTAGTGTATTTGAACACCCTTGCTCTGTCCATGAACAAGCAGAAAACATTGAGTTCAGCGCCACTTGCTCTAGGATGCGCCATGCCAACAGAGAGACCCGCATGACAACCCATAGCGTCCTTACCGATGAAGAGCAGCGTTTAAGCCCACTACAACTAGGCCTGCTGACGATTGGCCTACTCACGACGGCGGTAGGTCAGTCCTTTATTTTTGCGATCCTGCCCCCTCTGGGGCGCGAAGTGAACCTAACGGTACTGCAAATAAACACCATTATCGCCTCATCGGCTCTGGTATTTAGTGCTGCTGCCACTGTGTGGGGACGCATGTGTGATCGCATTGGCCGCAAGCCTGTCATTCTCATTGGCTTGACGGGATATGCCGCAGGCAATTTTATCTTCGCCATGATTTTTGACGCTGCCATGCGCGGCTGGATCGCGGGCCCTTTGCTCTTTGGGCTCATTTTATTAGGGCGTTGTTCTCAGGCAGTGGTTATGTCCGGCACTAACCCTGGTGCTGCTGCCTATGCCGCTGACTTCAGTGCCAGAAAACACCGTACCAAGGCCCTAGCCCGACTGGGTACAGCAAGTAGTCTGGGAATGATCATCGGCCCCATAGTCGCCGGAGCACTGGCTGGCTTCGGCCTGCTCTTTCCGTTGTATACCGCCAGCGTATTAGCCGCCCTAGCGGCGCTAGTTATCGCCCTAAAATTACCCCCGGGCAAAGTCAGAGAGGCTAAATTTCGCACGACCAAGCGATTACGCTTTCTCGATCCGAGGTTGCGTCTCTATTTACTGTGCTCCTTTGGCGGTTTCACCGGATTTGCCGGGCTGCAACAAACCTTGGGTTTCCGCCTTCAAGATATGTTGTCACTGAGCGGAACCGAGACCGCTCAGTACACGGGTTTCGCCCTCATGATTGCCGCATTATTTTCCTTCGCCATGCAGTTGTTCGTCGCCTCACGTTTCCAAGGCAGGCCCATTACACTCATACGTGCGGGAGTCGCTCTGTTGATGACCGGGGCTTTGATCATTGCTATTCCCGGTTCTTTCGTTTTGGTCTTAGTGGGCATGGCCTGTTTGGGCGCAGGGCTTGGCCTCGCTGTCCCGGCTATTGCTGCCTCCGCTTCACTCGCCGTATCTCACGAAGAGCAAGGTGCCGCTGCCGGCCTTGTCACCGCATGCCCTGCAGCAGGGTTCGTCTCGGGGCCGCTGATCTGTGGTTTTCTGTACGAGATTGATCCCACGTTTTCGGCCTTAGGCGCTGCCGCCATTTTGGTCATGGTCGTGATCACTGCGTCGCGTATGCGCGGAAATAGCGGGGTTGATGCCGCCTAATCAAAGCATCCAGCCAGACCTAAGCGCTATAGCAATGCCTCAAGGGCTACACGAATACCCAAGGGAATGGCCGCCGACTGACCAGAGGCCTGATCAACAAAGGCGTGGGTAAAGCGTCCAATGGCTCGGGTCGTATTATCTGAGGCGGAAAACACTCCCAACTCCCAGGACACCGACTTCACGCCCAAACGCTCGATGCGCAGGCCTAATTCAAGACTTTCTGGATAGCTCACAGGCGCAAAATAGTCACACGAAGAAGCCACGACGTAGCCTACAACGGGATCGTGGCCGGGGCGCATACCCCCGCGCTCGATCAAAAACTGATTAACCACGGTGTCGAACCACGCGTAGTAAACAACGTTGTTGGCATGACCATAGATATCGTTGTCAGCCCATCGCGTCGGCACATCATAAAAAAGGGCGTAACGGTCTTTCTGTGCGGGTTCGGGATGCGCCATATCAACCTGACCAGGCTTTTTCGTACAACGTGAGTGCGCTGGCCTCAGTGACTTCCACCGGATTATTAACCAGCAGCCGCTGTTGCAACATGGCGTCGGCTGCGAGCATGGGCAGGTCATCTGCCGCAACTCCAGCCGCTTCTAGCGTTGCTGGTAAACCCGACCCGGCAATCAGCTGGTCGCACCAGCCCATTAACCCAAGCGCACTAGGGGCAACGTTTCCGGGCAACACCGTCGCTAACTCACCGTAATCTTTCTCCACCGCTGGTGCATTAAATGCCAACACAGCAGGCAACATGAGTGAATTACTCAAGCCATGGGGAATATGATAGTGCCCACCCAATGGGTAAGCGAGGGCATGTACTGCAGCAACCGGCGCGTTAGCAAAGGCCTGACCTGCAAACATGGACCCCAACAACATGGCCTCCCGGGCAGCAAGGTTTGTTGGCTGCGTTAGTACCGTGTTGATGTTGTGGGACAGTAAGCGCAAAGCCCTCAAAGACAGCATGTCAGATATGGGGTTCTTTCTGAGCTTTGAGGTGTAAGCTTCAATCGCATGCACCATCGCGTCGATACCCGTCATCGCGGTTGCGCTTGGCGGTAACCCCAGAGTCAGTTCGGCATCTAAAATAGCAATGTCGGGTAGTAAGACCGACGAGCTTATCCCCGCCTTCGTGGTCGCCCCGGTAGTAATGACGGCCACTGGCGTAACCTCAGAACCGGTTCCCGCTGTGGTCGGCACCAAAAATAAGGGTAGACGTCCTGGGGGCACCTGATCGACACCGTACATCTCGGCCAATGACCGGTCGCTGACCATCAAAACTGACACGACCTTGGCAACATCCATAGAGCTGCCACCGCCCACAGCAATTACACCGTCAACGTGGTTATCTCTGGCGACGGCATAAGCAGCTTCAACCACCGATTCGCTAGGGTCGGCAGACACCCCATCAAACAGAGTCACCGAATCACATTGATTGGCTATCGCTTGAGCGATCGGTGCGATAAGACCCAACGTCACCAGGCCATTATCGGTCACTATTAGAGGGTGACGCACCCCTAGCTTTTCACATTCATCCCCCAAGGATCGCGCCAAGCCTGGGCCGACACGGACATGGGGGACTGTGCTAAAGCTATAAGATGTCATGATCAAAAAGTGAAGATCACTTTACCTTTAGCTCTGCGCTCCATCATCGCCGCATAACCCGCCTCATATTCAGCGATTGGGAAGACATCGGTGACCACGGGTTTTATTTTTCCAGCCTCAAACCACTCCCAGAGAGTTTTCACATTGGACAAATGCGCCTCTGGCTCTTCAGACATAAATCGTCCCCAGAACACACCGACAATCTGGCAGCCTTTTAGCAAGGTAAGATTCAGGGGTACTTTAGGTATAGGACCGTTCGCAAAACCAATCACTAAGAACCGGCCTTGCCACGCCATAGAGCGCAGGGCGATCTCACTAAAATCTCCGCCCACGGGATCGTAAACCACATCGACGCCACGACCGTTGGTGATTTCTTTAACGCGAGCCTTGAGATCCTCTGTGCTGTAGTTAATGACCTCATCGGCACCCAAAGTCTTGCAGAGCTCTAACTTGTCGTCACTGCTCGCTGCGGCAATAACGTGTGCCCCTAAGGCTTTGCCCAGTTCCACAGCCGTACTGCCAACGCCACCCGCGGCGCCTAACACCAACAGCGTTTCGCCCGGCTGAATATTCGCACGCTGAACCAGCGCGTAATAAGAGGTGAAATAGGTAATACCAATACCCGCCGCTTCGGTCATAGACAGCGCCGAAGGTTTAGGTAATAAGCTGTTTTCGTTGACAACTAGTGAGTCAGCAAAGCCCCCAGCCATACCCATCTGAACGACTTCATCACCGACCTTCCAGCGACTGACATCACTGCCGATCGCCTCAACTACGCCCGCACATTCACCACCGGGTACAAAGGGCAACTCAGGCTGAAACTGATACTTTCCCTGAATGATCAACACGTCAGGGAAGTTCAGTCCCGCTGCCTTGACCCGAAGCTGTACATCGTGTGGACCAAGTTCGGGAACTGGCCAATCGGTGCACAGGTCGAGCTTCTCCGGCAGACCATGCTCCCGACAAACTAAAGCGACAGCCATATCAGTAAACCTCGAACAGGCCAGCGGCACCCATACCACCGCCTACACACATGGTGACAACGACGTACTTGACGCCACGCCGCTTACCCTCCAGTAGGGCATGGCCAATCATGCGTGAGCCACTCATTCCGTAGGGGTGTCCCACGGCAATCGCCCCGCCATCAACGTTAAGTTTGTCGTTGTCGATACCCAGCTGATCTCGGCAGTAGAGAACCTGAACTGCGAAGGCTTCGTTGAGCTCCCAAAGACCAATATCATCAACGCTGAGACCATGCTGCTTCAATAATTTGGGCACAGCAAAGACCGGGCCGATGCCCATTTCATCGGGTTCGCAACCGGCAACCGCCATGCCACGATAGGCCCCCAAAGGTTGAAGACCAAGCTGCTCTGCCAGCTTGGCTTCCATCAGCACTTGTGCCGAGGCGCCATCTGAAAGCTGCGAGGCGTTACCCGCAGTGATAGTCCCGCCCTCAATAACCGTTCTAAGGCCCTGAACGCCTTCAAGGGTTGAGGGTCGAACGCCTTCATCGGCAGTGACCGTGACCTCTGCCTCGGATTGCTCTCCAGTTTCCTTGTTCCAGACAATTCGGGTGGCCGTAACGGGTACGATCTCGTTTTCGTACTTGCCCGCCTCGTAAGCAGCGGCAACACGCAGCTGTGATTGCAACCCGTACTCGTCCATTGCATCCCGGGTAATCCCATAACGATTGGCGACAACCTCCGCAGTCTGCAGCATGGGCATATAAATGTTTTTGTGCATACCCATGAGCTCTTCGTCTGCCAGACGATGGGTATTCATGTGCTCATTTTGTACCAGCGAGATAGAGTCCTGACCGCCACCAATGGTCACATCCATGCCATCAACAATGATCTGCTTTGCCGCCATCGACACCGCCATCAGACCTGAAGAACACTGGCGGTCAATCGTTTGGCCGCTCACGGTAACCGGCAAGCCTCCGCGCAGTGCTGCCAGACGACCAATATTCATGCCCTGCGTACCCTGTGTCAGTGCAGAACCCATGGTGACGTCATCGACACGATCACCTTCAATGCCCGCACGCGCCACCGCGGCGCGGATAGCATTGCCGCCCAAGCTCGGGCCCGCTAGGTTGTTAAAACTCCCACGATAAGCCTTGCCAATAGGGGTTCGAGCGGTTGAAACAATTACGGCTTCTCTCATGATCTAATTCCTCAGTTTTCCAGTTTAATACCCAGACCTTCAGCGGCTTTACCTACCATCTTGAAGGTTTGCTCAAAGCCTGCCTTGAGCTGTGTCTCAGGTCCTTGGGAGATTTGCTCCCAATGCGCCGCCAAACCCTCGGGGGTCTGCTGGTCTTCGGGCAACCAAACGCTGTCGGTTTCGACAATTTTTGCCACCGCATAAGCGCCAGCACCGGCCGCCACGATGGTTTGAGTAGGCGCGTCGTCACTCACCATAAACAACACCGCAGGGGTGACGGTCTCAGGTGTCAAAAGATTGAATGCTTGCTCACCCATGAGGCCCTCAGTCATACGGGTGCCCGCTGTGGGTGCCAAGGCATTGACGCGTATATTGTATTTAGCGCCTTCCTGAGCCAACGTATTCATGAGCCCCACCACTCCGAGCTTGGCTGCTCCGTAGTTACTCTGGCCAAAGTTACCGTAGAGCCCGCTTGAAGATGAAGTCACCACAATGCGGCCATACTCCTGCCCCTTCATAATGTCCCAAACGGCCTTGGTGCAGTTAACAGTGCCCATCAAATGGACTTCGAGCACTGTTCGGAAATCTGCCAAATCCATTTTGGTGAAGCTTTTGTCACGAAGGATTCCCGCGTTGTTCACCAAGATATCGATGCGACCCCATTGCGCCATGACCTTCTCGACCATATCGGCCACGTCATCGGCATTCGCAACGTTGGCAGGGTGCGCCATTGCCTCGCCACCAAGGGCCTCGATCTCAGCGACGACTGCCATAGCGGCATCGCTATTTTGACCCTCACCGTTTACTGAGCCACCGAGGTCATTGACTACAACCTTAGCCCCGCGCTTTGCCATTTCAATGGCATGGCTTCTTCCAAGACCGCCACCGGCCCCCGTAATAATGGCAACTTTGCCGTCGTATCGAATCGTCATAATTTCTTCTCTTTTCTAAATGTGCGCCACGTTGTTTTAAGCAACTATCGTCATACCTAACCACTCAGCGTAAAGAGCAGGCGTATCCTCACCCTCAATCTCCACTGTGATGTTTTGCTGAGTCAAAAATCGATTGTCATCCTTCTGCTCAATACTCGCGAGTTCTATATGCGCTCGCACACGCTTACCCGCACGGACCGGTGCCAGAAATCGCACTTTGTTCAAGCCGTAATTAACCCCCATGACCAGCCCTTCAGGGTGTACAGAAACGCTCTCGCAAAGCTTAACCAGCATAGACAAGGTTAAAAATCCGTGGGCTATCGTGCCTCCAAAAGGTGTTTTGGCTGCATTTTCTTGATCGATATGGATGAACTGATGGTCTTCAGTGCAATCGGCGAATTCATTAATACGCTCCTGCCCAAGTGTTACCCAGTCGCTGGTACCCAGCTTTTGACCAGCCATACCTAAAAATTCGTCGATAGACAGTGTCTTAATGCTCATACTCTTTTTCCTTAATCTCGTCTTTTGCTGTTGCTATTACTGACCGCAGGCCGTGAACCCAATCATCAACCGTCGCGGAAAGTGGCTTTAGGTTCTGAAGCGTTATCCGAATATTTTTTAAGCTCATGACGTCCAACCACCATGCGGTGCACTTCATCAGGACCATCAGCAAGCCTTAAAGTCCGCTGCCCCGCCCACATAGCAGCAAGCGGGAAGTCCTGGGAAACGCCCAGGCCACCGTGCATCTGAATGGCATCGTCGACAACTTTCAGCGTCATGTTGGGAACCACGGTCTTGATCATTGAAATCCAGATTCGCGCTTCCTTGGCATCCACGTTATCCATCATCCAAGCCGTTTTCAGCGTGAGCAGACGGGCTTGTTCAATACCCATGCGAGCGTTGGCAATAACATCAACGTTGCCGCCCAGCTTAGCCAAGGGTCGGCCAAAGGCTTCCCGTGTGGTAGCGCGCTCACACAACATTTGCAGTGCGCGTTCAGCAGCACCGATCGAGCGCATACAGTGATGGATACGCCCGGGGCCCAAGCGTCCTTGAGAGATCTCAAACCCACGTCCTTCGCCTAAAATCATATTGTCTTTAGGTACGCGAACGTTGTTGAGCTTCACATGCATATGCCCGTGGGGCGCATCATCCATGTTAAAGACGGTTAGATGACGCAGAATTTCGACGCCGGGTGCATCCATAGGAATCAAAATCTGACTCTGCTGTTTGTGCTTCGCTGCATCGGGACTGGTTTTTACCATGCAGATCATGATCTTGCAGCGCTCATCACCGGCGCCTGAGGTCCAGTGTTTTTCGCCGTTAATGACCCACTCGTCACCTTCCAAAACGGCTGAGGTGCAAATATTGGTGGCATCCGAAGAAGCCACGCCTGGCTCGGTCATACCAAAACAGGAGCGAATTTCACCGCGCATCAAGGGCTCCAGCCACTCCGCCTTCTGGGCTTCACTGCCGTACTTATGGATGACTTCCATATTGCCCGTATCGGGAGCCGAACAGTTGAATACCTCGGCACCCAAATGAGATTTACCCATTTCCTCGGCCAGATAGGCGTACTCTACGGTATTCAAACCCGAGCCATGTTCACCCTGGCCTGTTAAAAAGAAGTTCCACAAGCCACGCTCCCGGGCACCCGCTTTCATCTGCTCCAAAATTTCATTTTGGCGAGGAGTCGCCTCCCACGGGCTGCCCTTGCGCACTTCAGCAAAAAATTCGGGCTCCAGAGGCATAACGTGGTCTGTTAAATATTGGCCGACAGCCTCAAGGGTGGGGGCAATACGATCCGATATACCAAGATCCATGGTGATTTCCTTTTTGGGTAGTCTTGAAGACTTTAGGAGACTGAAAGACGATGCGAGTAGAATTTGAACATAGCGTATGTTTTCTTTACGTTCAAGTATGTTAGCGTTATTCCCTCTCCGCAGCAGGGTGCTCAGGCTTTGCCAATTGCCGCCAATATTCAAGCCCTTAGCCACAGTTTTGCAGACCGTCAGGTGCTTAGAAACGTCTCCTTTCGCGTTGATCAAGGCGCGTTTGTGGGCTTGCTGGGCGCAAATGGGGCCGGTAAAACAACGCTTTTCTCGATACTCACCAGACTCCTGAGAAGCTCGTCGGGTGATGTGTTTCTTTTCGGCCATGATTTACAGCAATCACCCGCTGCTGCACTGGCGACACTGGGCATCGTGTTTCAACAACCCACCCTAGATCTCGACCTGTCGGTATTACAAAACCTGCAATACCATGGCGCCATTCAAGGAATGTCCCCGACCAACGTACAAAGCAGAGCACAGGACGAGCTAGAGCGCCTGCAACTTTGGGATCGAAGACATGAACATGTCCGCCGGCTCAACGGCGGTCACCGCCGGCGCGTAGAAATCGCCCGAGCACTGCTGCACGAGCCTCGACTTCTGTTACTGGACGAGGCGACAGCCGGGCTAGACCTCGAGAGTCGAATTCAGCTTCAGCGCCATGTCAGAACTCTAATAGAAACTCGAGGCTTAGCGGTATTGTGGTCAACCCATAGGGCGGAAGAGTTGGAGGCCAGCGATACCGTCATTTTACTCGACAAAGGCGCGGTTTGCGCCCAGGGCCAGCTGTCAAATTTGATCACCGCCGCTGGAGTGGAAGATACCAATCAGCTCTTGCTCAGCCTCTCGAAAACTAGGGCATGAATATTTCAGCGTATCTCTATTGTTTATGGGGTGTTCTCAAACGGGAGTTTCAACGCTCGGTGCAACAGCGCACGCGCTTTATCAGCGCGTTGGTCAGGCCCTTGCTCTGGCTAGCGGTATTTGCTGCCGGATTCAGAGGCTCCCTGGATAGCGTTGTTATCCCACTGTACGGGAGTCCTATCAACTACGAGGTCTATATCGCGCCAGGGCTCATTGGCATGATCATCCTTTTTAACAGCATGCAAAGCTCACTATCGATGGTTTATGACCGAGAAATGGGGAGCATGCGGGTACTACTCACCAGTCCTTTGCCACGCAGCTGGTTACTGTTTTGCAAACTACTCGCCATCGCCCTGACGTCCTTACTACAGGTCTATACCTTTTTAGCTGTAGCTTTCTTTTTCGAAGTGACCCCACCCGCACTCGGTTATTTGGCAGCACTGCCAGCTATTCTGATCGGGGCATTCATGCTGGGCGCCCTCGGGCTATTGCTAGCGTCACTCATAGAGCAGTTAGAAAACTTTGCTGGCGTCATGAACTTTGTCGTCTTCCCCTTATTCTTTCTTTCCTCTGCGCTTTATCCGCTGAGTTTTATGGCCAAAGCTAGTACAGGGGTTTACTGGGCCAGTGTCATCAATCCATTTACTTACGTGGTCGAGCTTATTCGACATGCGCTCTATCTCGACTTAAACACCCACGCACTGGTAGTGACTCTGGCTGCTGGCTCAGTGCTCACCGCTGGCGCAATTCTGGGTTTCGATCCAGCACGGCGAATGCTTTCAACCGGACGCTCAAGGGGCCACTGAGCGACGCAAATGTTGATTCACTCAACCCAATGGGTCAGCAAATGTTGACGGCCTTAGGTTGCAACTGAAGCTTTGGCCCTCACCTCAAGGGCAATCGACCTGTCGTTGTTGCCCCGCGCCCCTTCACTATATTCACTCAAACCCCTGTAGAAACGAAGGCTTTAGGTGCTAGCACGCTCGCTGCAAATAGCGTGCTACTGGGTGCTGGCTATGATGCTCTGGGACGCCGACCAAGTTCTGTATTGCATAGACGCACTTGTTGCGTTGTGACAATTTGCCGCTGTCAGTGCGGCATCAACCTGACTGCGCTGATCAGACTTGGTACAGACCGGATCAGGCTGGGATGCGTCCCCGGTCAGAGCAAACGCCTGACAGCGGCAGCCGCCAAAGTCCTGCTCTTTTTCAGGGCAACTGCGACAGGGCTCCTGCATCCAGTCAAAACCGCGATACGCATTAAAAGCTGGGGATTCATTCCAAATCGCAGCAATGTCTTGATCGCGAACATTTGGAAACTCAAGGGGCAAGCTTCTGGCACTGTGGCAAGGCAGCGCCAAACCGTCGGGAGCAATCGCCAGAAACATTTTCGCCCAACCATTCATGCAGGGTTTGGGACGCTCTTCATAATAATCAGGAACAACAAAAAACAATCGCATGTCATCGGGGTGCGCTTCCCGCCAGGCATTGGTGGTTTTTTCGGCGCGTTTTAGCTGCTCTCGACTCGGCATAAGTTCATCGCGATTTAACAGCGCCCAACCGTGATACTGCGCATTCGCCAACTCCAGATAGTCAGCACCCAATGCATGGGAGAGATCGATAATCTGCTCGACCTGATCAATGTTATGTCGGTGTAAAACAAAGTTCAGCACCATAGGGTAGCCCGCCGACTTTACCGCCTCAGCCATAGCCAGCTTGTGCGCGAAAGCCTTGCGACTTCCCGACAATAGTTCGCTGATATCACTATCTGTTGATTGAAAACTAATTTGTATATGGTCTAGCCCAGCCTCTCTTAGGGACCCGACACGATCGCTGGTCAGCCCTACACCCGAGGTAATTAAGTTGCTGTAGAAGCCCAATCGACGAGCCTCTGCTACCAGCAACTCCAGATCCTGGCGGACTAGAGGCTCACCACCAGAGAAGCCCAGCTGGGCTGCACCCATCTGACGGGCTTGTTGCAAAACACGAAACCAGTCGTCGGTACTTAGCTCGGTCCCTGCAGAAGCCAGTTCCACAGGGTTTGAGCAATAGGGGCATTGCAGGGGGCAGCGGTAGGTCAGCTCAGCCAACAGCCACAAGGGTGGGGAAACTGCTGGGAGGGAAGCCATGCTAATAACTCAGGAGAATGCGACCCAGCGCTGTGCACTGGCTGTAGCCATAAATTCCTCAATGTCTGATGCGATACTATCGACTTGAGGAAAGCGTTCGGTAAGCTCCGCAATAATGTTGGCCACGGTTTTTACGCCATCGACATAGCTGAGAATCAGACCGGCACTTTCGTTGAGTTTCACCATGCCCTCAGGGTACAGCAACACGTAACAGTCTTGAGCCTCCTCCCATTGCAGACGAAAGTGCTTATTGAGTTGAGGTATAGATACAGGGTCGATCATTTCTTCAGCACGGCTCCGACATATTGTGTTATTCGGGAATCGAATAGCTGCCGTTATCACAACTGTGATACGGAGGGGTATTGTGAACATAGGCCATAGACATCGCGTCCAACATGGTCCAAAGAATATCGAGCTTGAACTGTAGTATGCCCAACGCCTTTTCCTGCTGTTCACGATACTTAAAGTAGTCAAGGGTGACGTCGAGACCATGTTCAACGTCGCGCCTCGCCTCGCCCAAGCGCTTACGAAAGTAAGAAAGGCCTGCTTGATCGATCCAGCTGTAGTGCTGCGGCCAAGTGTTCAGACGGGATTGATGGATTTCTGGCGCGAACATCTCGGTTAAAGATGAACACGCCGCCTCCTGCCAAGTCGCATGACGCGCAAAATTGACATAGGCATCGACCGCAAAACGGACGCCGGGTAACACGTAACGAAGATCGGTCACTTCATCCCGCTGTAGCCCCACCGCTTCAGCCAATTCCAACCAGGCTTCAATACCCCCCTCATCACCGTCAGCACCATCATGGTCAAGAATACGCTGGATCCATTTCACGCGGGTTTCCCGGTCGGAGCAATTCGCCAGAATCGCCGCGTCCTTTTGAGGGATCATAATTTGATAGTAAAACCGGTTGGCCACCCAACCTCGAATTTGCTGGGGGGTTAACTCGCCCGCGTACATCGCTTTGTGAAAAGGGTGATGAATGTGATAACGCGCACCTTTGGCACGTAGACGCGCTTCAAACTCAGCCCGACTCAGGGGAGCTTGATGAGAGTCGTCCACCAACACGGGGCTATCAAGGGGCGACATCGCCGGAAATACCCCCTGCTGTTGGTCTGCCGCCCATCATTTGAACTTCGAATTCAAGCCCGTCAATCGCAACCTCAACACCCTGCGCTTCCACTTCAGCCCGCTCGGGTGAATCCTCGATCAGGATCGGGTTTGTGTTGTTAATGTGAATCAGCATTTTCCGGGGCCGCTCAACCGTTTGCAGCCAAGCCAGCATTCCGTCGTCGCCACTTTGAGGCAGATGCCCCATTTGGCTCGCCAGCTTGGTGCCCACTCCAGCACGGGCCATTTCGTCCTCGCACCAAAAAGTACCGTCAACCATGACCAGATCAGTCGTTTTCATGAGCGCAACCAGCTCGGGTGTCATCTGTCCTAAACCCGGCGCGTAGAGTAGTGAAGTGCCCGCTATCGTGTCGGTGACCAGGTAACCCACGTTATCGCCCCGGTGAGGATCGTTGCGATGGGGTGAGTAAGGCGGGGCTTTACCGTCTAGAACCACTGCGGTCAGCTGTAAGCCTTCCACGCCGTCTACAGAAAAGGACGAGCCGTCAGTGGGTACCTCATGGTGCTCTACTCCCCCATCCCAGCTCTCGAGCATGCGGAAAATAGGAAAGCCCGTGGATAAATCTTCAGCGACCATATCGGTACAGTAAATTTGTAACGGGCAACCCTCCCGAAGCATTAAAATGCCAGTGGTATGGTCTATCTGGCTGTCGGCCAAAACAATCCCGCGGATCCCTGTATCTCGCATCCCTGTCCGCGGCTGCAGGGGCCTCGCGGATTCGAGTTGACTGCGCAAATCTGGCGACGCATTAAACAAAATCCACCCCCTGCCATCTATGGAGATCGCAATGGATGATTGAGTTCTGGGGGTTGCTAATATCGTGCCCGAGCGAACGCCAGAGCAGTTGTAACAGTTACAATTCCATTGGGGAAAACCTCCCCCAGCGGCTGATCCCAGTATTCTAACTTTCAACGTGCCACACCTAGGAATACGGGCTCGTCAACATGGGGCCACTGGGTGTCAGCAGCCCAGCATGTATCAGCGGACGCTAAAATACATTGTCACTTCGAAGCCAACACGCAAATCTACAAATTCAGGCTTAGTCCACATTTTTCTTCTCCTCGTTTTGAACAACATCACTTCTGTGCGCAGGCACTATAGCGCCGTTTCACCCTGGCTGCCAACCGGGATCGTTTGAATCGCATCGGTGGTGATAACTCGCAGGTAGACCACGGTGACTTTCTGCTGAACGAAAAAGAAACCCCAAGGGATTATCGTCAAAGCTTACGCTCAAGGGCCTGATCTGCCGACGGTATTCCAAGGCGTGCTGCAGGGCTTGTGCCCAAGGCCTGAGCCTCATGGCTAAATTGGGCTGTCTGAGCACTATAGGCGTGATTACCGCTGTTTTAAGGGGATGGTCGTGCCAATGCTTCGACCATTTCATCTAGCACCGCAGGGTCTTCTATGGTTGAAGGCGGCGTAAAAGGTGCGCCGTCGGCAATGGCACGTAATGTACCTCTCAGAATTTTTCCTGAACGGGTTTTGGGTAATCGATTTACAACTAAGACTCGACGGAAACTAGCCACCGGCCCAATAGTCTCTCGCATTTGCTGAATCAATTCGTTCTCGATGGTCGCTGTTGTCACCTCAACCCCGTCTTTTAACACCACTAAACCCACAGGCACTTGGCCTTTGAGCCCATCTTGAACGCCGACAACGGCACATTCGGCCACCGCCGCGTGGGCTGCGACCACCTCCTCCATCTCACCGGTAGACAACCGATGTCCCGCCACATTGATGACATCGTCTGTTCGCCCCATGATAAACAGATAACCATCGGCGTCGATGTAGCCACCGTCCCCCGTCAAGTAGTAACCGGGGTAGGTGTTGAAGTAGGCTTGCTGAAATCGTTCGTGATCTTGCCAAAGCGTGGGTAGACAAGCCGGTGGGAGCGGCCGCTTTATGACCACGGCGCCTTGCTCACCCGCAGGCATTGGCAGGCCTTTAGGGTCGAGTATCGCTACCTGATAACCCGGCAGCGGCTTGGTCGCTGAACCTGGCTTCGGTTCAAGTTGTTCAATGCCCAACGGATTGCCTGCGATAGCCCAACCTGTTTCCGTTTGCCACCAATGGTCAACCACCGGGCAATCGATCAACGACTCTAGCCAGTTTAACGTAGGTGGATCCAGCCGTTCTCCCGCTAGAAACAAGGCCTTTAAACAATCAAGGTCGTAATCTGCCAAGCCATTTCCTGCCGGGTCTTCCTTGCGGATGGCACGAAAAGCCGTGGGTGCCGCAAACAAAACTCGCACCCGATAATCACTTACGACACGCCAAAAAGCCGCGGCGTCCGGTGTCTTTACAGGCTTCCCTTCGTATAAAACAGTCGTACACCCCATCAATAGCGGGGCGTAGACAATGTAGGAGTGTCCTACCACCCAGCCAATATCGCTGGCAGCCCAAAACACATCACCGGGATCGGCGTCATAAACCGCTGACATGGACCACGCCAGGGCAACCGCATGACCGCCATTATCTCTGACCACACCTTTTGGCTTGCCCGTTGTACCCGAGGTATACAAGATATAAAGCGGATCTGTAGCCGCAACCGACGTACAGGCTGCGGGCTTGCCTATCTGCATAAAGCGATGCCAACTTAAATCGCGCTCTGGTTGCTGAACCAATGGTGATTCAGGACGCTCTAAAACAATGACTCGGTCAATGGTCGCTTCGGCTTGCTCCAGTGCTGCGTTCACAATTGGCATGTAGTGAACTACCCGATCCACTTCTATGCCACAGGTGGCGGTGATCAATAACTTGGGGGTGGCATCGGTTAATCTTACAGCCAGTTCCGGCGCGGCGAAGCCACCGAATACAACACTGTGAATGGCCCCAAGGCGTGCGCAGGCCAACATAGCAATAATCGCTTCAGGCACCATGGGCATGTAAATGACCACGCGATCGCCCCGCCCTACCCCTAAGTATTTTAGACCACCTGCCGCCCGCTCGACCCGCTCAAGCAGATCACCGTAGGTAATACATTCTCTAGTGCCTGTAACCGGCGAATCGTAGTAGATGGCCGCTTGCTGTCCTCGGCCATCGCGCACATGTCGGTCGAGGACATTAAAACAGGTGTTCATCATGCCATCGGAAAACCAGCGCTCGTTACCCGCGTCATCCTTAGCGACAGCCAATGAGGGTTTTACATCCCATTCGATCAGCTGCGTCTTGTCCAACCAAAACCCCGCAGGATCCTCTTGCGCTGCCCGGTAAGTCGCTAGATAACTCATAGTCTCTCCTAAGAAGCCGGTCAATTTACGCCCACAAGGCGCGGATATAAGCTTTAATGTCGTCTTCAGTGATCAATTTTTTCGATCGAACAACTTAAAACAATCTATTTGCCGATCATACGGTGAAGGCCTAGATTAGAGGCCTACTGCGCCGTCTGTTAGTTCAGACGTCAAGGGTTTGCGCCCCGAAACAATTTTGCAACCGAAGAAGAGGAAATTCCGATGTTTAATATTAAAACACTGGCGGCAGCCATAGCGGTATCTGCATCCCTAGTCGGTTCAGTTCAAGCCGAGAATACCTTTGCCAAGCCCCCCACATTTTGGTGGCCCGATAAAATCGACTTAACACCTTTACGACAACACAACCCCGACTCAAACCCTTACGGCGCGGACTTTAATTACGCCGCAGAGTTTGCCGAGGTCGATATGGAAGCCTTAAAGGCCGATGTTCGAGCCACATTGACTGATTCTCAGGACTGGTGGCCTGCCGATTACGGTCACTACGGTCCTTTCTTTGTTCGCATGGCATGGCACAGCGCGGGAACCTATCGTGTTGCCGACGGCCGAGGGGGTGCCGGCGGAGGTCAGCAGCGCTTTGAGCCACTTAACAGCTGGCCCGACAACGGCAATTTAGACAAAGCCCGGCGACTGATGTGGCCCGTGAAGCAAAAGTACGGTCGACAGGTTTCCTGGGCTGATTTAATGATCCTCGCGGGAACCGTAGCGATGGAAGACATGGGCTTTGAGTCATTTGGTTTCGCCGGTGGGCGCGCTGATGATTGGGAGCCTGATTTGGTTTACTGGGGCCCAGAAACGGTCATGTTGGCCGACGAGCGTTACTCGGGCAAACGCGACCTCAAAAACCCTTTAGCGGCAGTGCAAATGGGTTTGATCTATGTCAACCCAGAAGGCCCCAACGGTAATCCCGACCCTGCACTTGCAGCCCATGATATCCGCGAAACTTTTGGCCGCATGGCCATGAATGATGCTGAAACTGTGGCGTTAATTGCTGGGGGCCATAGTTTTGGTAAGGCGCACGGTGCGCACAAACCCGCGGGCTGCCTCAGCGTTGAACCCGGCGGTGCCGGGGTTGAAGAGCAAAGCTTTGGCTGGAAAAACAGCTGTGGCAAGGGGCACTCAGAAGATACCATTACTTCGGGGTTTGAGGGCGCCTGGACCGCAACTCCAACCCAGTGGAGCATGATGTATCTGGCAAATCTGTTCGCCTACGATTGGGAGGTGACCAAGAGCCCCGCCGGAGCGGTGCAGTGGATTCCCACAGATGACAATGCCGCAGACACAGTCCCCGATGCCCATATCGCAGGCAAAAGTCATGCTCCGATTATGTTCACGACTGACTTATCTCTCAAAGTAGACCCCGCCTATCGAGAAATCTCTCAGCGGTTCTTAGCGAACCCCGCGGAGTTTGAAGACGCCTTTGCCCGCGCCTGGTTCAAGCTAACCCATCGCGATATGGGTCCCAGGGCCCGCTATGTCGGTGCCGATGTGCCCAGTGAGGTTCTCCTTTGGCAAGATCCCATCCCTGAGATTAACCACCCACTGATTTCTACAGCGGATACCGCAGCGTTAAAAAGCGCCATTTTGGCCAGTGATCTGTCCGTACCGCAGTTGGTTCGAACGGCGTGGGCGTCAGCCGCCAGCTACAGAGATAGCGATATGCGCGGAGGCGCAAACGGTGCGCGTATTCGATTAGCACCCATGAAAGACTGGCCAATCAACAACCCCAAGGAACTGAGCGCGGTTTTGGCTGAGCTCACGAAAATCCAAGCGGCATTTAACAGCCGCCAAAGCGACGGAAAGCAGGTATCGATGGCCGATATGATCGTGCTGGGCGGATCTGCCGCCATCGAAAAAGCGGCGGCAGACGCAGGATTATCTGTCACCGTGCCCTTTAATGCGGGTCGAATGGATGCGAGTCAAGAATTCACCGATGTCGCCTCATTCTCGCACTTAAAGTCGACGGCAGACGGTTTCCGCAATTACTATGATCAAACCGCCAATTATCTCTCACCCATCAACGCGATGATCGACAAATCCAATCAGCTGGACCTGACTCCCGCTCAAATGACGGCGCTGGTAGGTGGTCTGCGCGTACTCGGTGGCAGCAGTGATAATAGCGACAGTGGCGTTCTTACTGAACGCAAAGGTATGTTAACGACAGACTTTTTTGTGAATCTTCTCGATATGGGAACTGTCTGGCAGCCATCCGGTGACTTTGAAGGGCAGTATGTCGGTACAGATCGTCGTACGGGTGCGCGCAAGTGGACTGCAACGCCAGTTGATCTGATGTTTGGATCGAGTGCTGAGCTTCGAGCGATCTCCGAGGTCTATGCAGCAAACGATGGTAGCGAGAAGTTTGTCAGTGACTTCATCGCTGCTTGGGTTGAAGTGATGAATAACGACCGTTTTGATCTCGAGCTTGCTAACAATCCCGGCGAGTCTATCGTAGCGCGATAAGGGCACCCTGCGCCTCAGTACCACCCGGCAGCATCGCTGCCGGGCTTTCACTGAACTCTCCAAGCCACCAAATCCAGTTAACCCTTGACGGGCTTATCGTGGGCCCAGTTGCCCTAGCCTATCAGTACGCAGTTGTGTGAAGCCTTGCGCTAGTTTTCGACGGACCTTGCCCGCTCGTACGGCTTTTGGGTGGGGGACCCCGTCATAGGTTTGAACCGCAATCCACCAGTCTCTTCGCCCTCTGGGTCGCTCTTGCTATCGGCTGCTTGGCCGTCGGTCGCCGCCGTTGGCTGGGTGTCAGATGAGATACCAACAGATTCCACCAAAAGGTCCTCGCCATACCGACCCGATGCCGCTTTCAAGCACGCCGATCCCGCCGCAGACCTTGCTAAGTCAGCATGAGTTGCGGTCCACTCTGACGTAGCTCCCAGAGCCAACTCATCCAGGGTTGCAGCCACAATGGCCTGACAATCTATCTCGGCAGTCACGGCACTGGTTGAACAGGTAAACATTAAACCCAAAATAACGCGTTTCAATTAACTTCTCCCTAGTGAGGTCAGTGGTTGTTTTTGGCTGTTACGCACAGACTCACGGTTTAGTCTTCTCTTTCTTCCCATCGCCACCCGCTTATCTCTCACCACACTTCGAGCTACCGACAAGGACCCCAAAACCGCACAGCGGAAGCCAACCTTTAAGCGATGATGACGCTCAGTTTTGGTGCAGCCCCGCCCTAAAAGGGCGCCCGTAATCACCTAAATCTGCGGGTCTGAAAAAGCCGAAAATATAGCTTTAGTTATATTTATCAACAGCTTAAAAAAGTTGGCAAGGTCTATGCTATCTCTTGGGTGTGCCACGAAGGGAGTTGTTTAGCTTCCCCCGAACACAGAGTTTCACTCTTTCATGCTGTTTACGAGGACCCACTATGAAATTCCAGTTTTCCCCAAGCTCATCCCTTAAAACCCTGTCTGCTGTATCTGTTCTATCGCTGAGCGCACTCGCCCTTCCCTCCCAAGCCGGTGAGTGGAGCGCTAACGCAGCAGTGACCAACAACTACATTTGGCGAGGCCTCACTCAAACCGAGAACAACTCAGCGGTGCAAGGCGGCATAGACTACGCATCGGATGGCGGGTTCTACGCCGGTACTTGGGTATCCAATGTCAATTACGGTCCATCGGATGTGTACTCCTACGAGCACGACCTTTATGCGGGATTCGCCTTTGAAACAGGCGGCGTCAGTTGGGATGTGGGATACCTCTACTACAACTACGACAAGGAAGCCGAGTTCGATTTCGGCGAGGTGTACGCCAAAGTTGGGTTTGGTGGCTTTAGTGGTGGCGTCTGGGTACTCACCAACACAGAGGCCGACGAAGCCCCCGGCCAGGATTTTGACGCGGGAAGCACTTATTACGTCTCTGCTGACTACGGCTTTGAAATCAGCAACGGCATAGGCATAGGCCTTCACGTGGGATATCACGACGGCGACTTTGCTGAAGCTTTCAACGGCACCACGGGTGGCTACTACGACTACAACATTAGCGTGGCCAAGGATGGTTTCGCCTTTATGATGAGCTCGACCGACGTCGAGGGTCCGGCGGCTGATGGTGGCTATGACAACGATCAAATCAAGTTCGTCGTTAGCTACGCAGTTGATATCTCCATGTGAGATGAGCACAAAGAATAGGGCCCGCTGCATAGCGGGCTTTTTTTTGCCCTCAGTTTAATTTGAATTTCTAGACTTAACCTCGAAACAGGTTTCACGCGCTTTTTAGTCAGTACTGAAAATCTGATCTGATGCAAACAATCCTGAAGGCGTGAGGTTTACTCCCCGGCGCCACGCTAACGTAAGCTGGGCTGCGAGGGAGTACAACGCATTCATAGGCGTACCCTTGCAAATACAACCGCTACAAGCGACCCTCGACGCCTGCTGACTAAGGAAGAGTTCGATGGCTGATCTAGGAATTGACGCAACGGTCGAAGCGCTACTGGCACCCGTTGCTTCAGCAGTCTCCGGCTTTGTTTTCTATGCCGTTCCCATAGGTGATAACGAGCTGCCCCTCATTGTCTTATGGCTTGCAGCCGCCGCCGTATATTTCACCGTGTACTTACGTTTTATTAACTTTAGAGCACTGTGGCTCGCTCTGCGTCACGTGCGCGGCGATTTCAGTGACCCGGAAGCGAAAGGCGAGATCAGCCACTTTAAGGCTGTCGCAACAGCGGTATCCGGCACGGTAGGCGTGGGTAACATTGGCGGGGTAGCCGTTGCAATAAGCTTGGGCGGGCCAGGTGCCGCCTTTTGGTTGCTGATAGCAGGGGTTTTATCGATGTCCACCAAACTGGTGGAATGCACGCTGGGCGTGAAATACCGACGGCACAATCCCGATGGCAGCGTCTCGGGCGGCCCCATGTACTACCTTGAACACTGGTTTCAGCACAGACAGTGGCCTGGGCTGGGTCGTTTTATGGGCTGTTTTTATGCCCTCGCCCTGGTTATCGCGGGCTTTGGTATTGGCAATATGTTCCAAGCCAATCAAGCCTATACACAATTCCTGGTGATCACCGGAGGGGATGCTAGCTGGCTTAGTGATCGCGGTTGGTTTTTCGGTTTGGCACTCGCCATTGTTGTTGCACTGGTGGTGATTGGCGGCATTCGCTCCATCGCTAAAGTCACCGTAGTTCTCGTGCCATTTATGGCAAGTCTCTACATTATTAGCGCTGTGATCGTGATCGGTTTGAGTGCTGAACATATCCCAGGGGCCCTACAAGCGGTGATGCAAGGTGCGTTTACACGTGAGGGGGCAACCGGCGGTGCGCTCGGCGCCATGGTGATCGGGTTTCAACGGGCCTTATTTTCTAATGAGGCGGGGCTGGGGTCGGCGTCTATTGCCCACTCGGCCGTTCAAACCGATGAACCGGCATCTGAGGGTATTACCGCACTGTTAGAACCCTTCATCGACACCGTAATTATTCTCAGCTTAAGCTCGTTGGTCATTCTCACCAGCGCTATTCCCAATGGCCTGATGGGTACTGAAGTTGCTGGTATTGAGCTCACATCGGCAGCTTTCGCGGTGCATTTCGATTTCGCACCCTATGTTATCGCCGTCGCGGCCTTATTGTTCGCTTTCTCCAGCCTGCTGGCTTGGTCTTACTACGGGCTAAAAGGTTGGACCTATTTATTTGGCGAAAGCCGCGCGGGACAACTGTGCTTTCAGTTCTTGTTCTGCAGCTTCATTGTCATCGGATGCATGTTACAGCTTAAAGCCGTGCTCGATTTCTCAGATGCCATGATTTTTGTGATTGCCATACCCAACCTGATCGCCCTGTACCTGTTCGCTCCCGAGGTAAAAGCCGACGTCACGCAATACATTCAAAAACTAAGATCTGACGCGCGATACTAAAAAATCAGTAGGGTTGGTCGCCTTCGCTAACCACACGATGCAGGCAACGCGGAGCGGGCAAAAAGTCATTAACAGGCTTGTGTTGCGTGCTGCGGTTATCCCAGAGCACCACACTGTCCGGCGTCCATTGAAAGCGGCAGGTATGTTCGGGCAGCGCTGCGTGCTGACACAGAAAATCTAACAAAGCCGAAGACTCCAACGGGGGTAAGCCCTCTATATGCGTCGTGAATAACGCATTAACGAAGAGCACTTTTTTCCCTGTCTCAGGATGCACCTGAACCACGGGATGTCGCACCGGCGGATTCTCCGCGAGGGCATCGCCCAAACGCTCACGTCCCCCTGGCTCGGCCAGGCTTTCTCGAAACCCTTGAGCAAAATCGTGAACGGCAACCAGACCGTCGAGGTAAACTTTCATACCGTCAGACAGCGCGTCGTAGGCACTGGTCATACTTGCAAACAACGTATCACCACCCACATTTGGTATCACCATACCGCGCAACACGGTGACCGAAGGGGGGTGCTGGCGGAAGGTCATATCGGAGTGCCAGACCTCAATCTTAGAAGGCTTGTCGGCGGTACTCTCAAGAATCATCACCTCGGGTATGCCTTCAACCGTGCCGTAAGCGGGATGCGTTTGCAAAGGCCCAAAGATAGAGGCTAGGTCACGCTGCTGAGCCGGCTCGATGGCCTGTCGGCGAAAAAAAAGCACCTCATGCTCGTTGAGCAAATCACGAATGACGGATGAGACTTCCGGCGTCAGGGTTTGTCCCAGATCAACGCCCTTAATCTCGGCTCCCAAAGCACCAGCGATACGTTTAACTTGCATGGCCTCGCTCTCCTCGCTTCTTTCTACATTCAGTTTCTACATTCAGTTTCTACATTCAGTTTCTACATTCAGAAC
>ERZ887851.522-NODE-522-length-37886-cov-23.665935_pt1 | contig 37886 bp, 45 predicted proteins | sample MGYA00521100_ERZ887851 | MGnify/ENA primary metagenome ERZ887851 (study PRJEB32303, sample SAMEA104408602) | aquatic metagenome | biome: Brackish water; feature: Pelagic; material: water | place: Baltic Sea | collected 2014-06-06T16:11:00 | depth 11,444 m ... | reverse complement strand
TTATATCGATTGTCTTCATAAATGTAATGATGTTTCAAGAATTACAATACCTCTCGTATAATTTTCTGTCCCAATATGTACAAGCGTCGAAATGTTGTTTTTGCTCAGCTGTCAAATCTACATACCCAACATTCACTCGTGAAGAGTTTTGATGTCTCGCTGGAGGTTTAAAGTGAGCAGGGAATGAGTTTCTAGACAGATCGTAACACTGTTCAAACACCTGATCAATCAGTTGATCTGTTTGTTTGATATCCATCACATGCATGTGGTCCAACAACTCGCAAGTCTTGTCGTAATGTTGTGTTGTAAGTTGTGTGTTGTCATGCAAACCGCAAAATCGTTTGATCACCCAGCCACATTCCAGTTGATCACTCATGATGTATTGTTCGAAACTACCCTTGATGCTTTTGTGAGATGGTTCGTGAGCAGAAGCATCACTGGTCACATATCCGTACAAACTCTTGGTTCTGCTGAATGGCTCTCTCAAGATGATACCCTCGCACATGCTGGTGTTCAGCAGACTGATCAATCTGTTTCGGTGCGAAAAACCATCATCCTCCACAACTGCAGCAAACAGCCACGTGTTGTTGATTGTATCTGCAGCTTGTTGTTCGGTTGCTACGAAATGACTAACATCATTTGTATTGGATTTCAAATTGTGACCGCACCAGTTTTCCGGGTCTCCTGCGATCAATCTCATCAACGTTTTATCACCTTGTTTGATCTCTATGTTGCGTGCTGTTTCATATGATCTGTTCAACCAATCAGTACGTACACGTCTGTATTCGCGGAAGAACAACAACATGTTGTTGATCATGTATGTACCTGCATTTTTAGGCACATGATAGAACACCGGGAGCATATGTTTATTTAATTGAACTCGATGCCGTATCAACTAAATACACATGATGATTGACGCGATATTCATACAGAGCTGGCATGGTGAGGTACTCGATGGATCGTTGAGTCGATTGCTTGTGCAAATTCATGAGAAAGTAGACACACCAGTACCGGTGTGGACATTCGTTGACAACACGTCATTGAAGCATGCCTCGGTTGTTGAACAGCTCAAGACAATGCAGCAGCAAGGTTTGACATGTGTTGAATTTGTCGATGATACTCAATACAAGAACGCACAGACAACAGTGTTCTATCACATGTTATGTGCCAAGATCTCGCAGTATCCACGAGTGTTGCTGTTGGAGGCTGATTGCAAATTGTCTAATCATTTCGACACACCAATAATACAGGATATACAGAGCTTGGACAACTGGTGGATATACGGTTCAACGTATTATGGCACCGGTGGAGGTGAACTGGAGCAAGATACTAATCAACTCAGACGCAATCACATGAATGGCGTGGCTGTGTACAACAGAACCCCGGATTATTTACGTTATGCAAAACTGGTGTTTGATGTTGAGCGAGGTAGAGACAGTGAACTGGCTTTTGATTGGTTGTTCGCCATGAGATTTTTTCAAAGTGAACACAAGCATAAACCCGTGTGTTACGACAGTCCTTACATAATCAATCTGTCACCAATATGGGATCAGAGCACGGTGTACAACACTAGGAAACCACTAGCCACAATAGTGCATCAGAAACAAATGGACATGTTGTGTTTCGTTGACACAACAGTGTAGTGTTTACGAGGAACAACCGGTGTTGATCTTCGTTTTAACTATCTTGTTAAGTGCTTTGAAAATTGCTTTTGTCATACAATTATTTATCCACTCCGGTTGGTAATCTCCAAGAGAAACTCCCAATAAAATTTAATCACGGTGCGCACCATGACCTGACGATCTCTCTCATGGTTTTTCAGAAAAAAAAAATAGAAATTGTTGATATTTTTGTGATGTGTGGTATAATAAGTAACATTGTATGACAAATAAAACAGGAAAGATATTAGGCACAGAATCTACAGGAGTTAATCAAATTTTACCACATGTGAACGCATGGGCATGGGATTTATACCGAGCAGGTAAAAACAACAACTGGAATCCAGAGGAGGTTCCCATGACCAAAGATGCACAAAACTGGAAGAGTGACACGGTGATCAGCGATGCGGAACGACTGGTGATCAAGAGATGTTTAGGATTCTTCGCCGGTAGTGAGAGTCTCGTGGGTAACAATCTGTTCACATTGTTCAAGTACATAACCGATCCAGAGTGTCGTCAATACATGGCACGGCAGATGTACGAAGAGTGTCTTCACAACGACACTGTGGTGTATATATGTGACAGCTTGGACCTGGACATCGATGAAGTGTATCAAGCGTATCAGACCATACCCAGCATCAAAGCCAAAGATGATTTCCTCATGAAAGCCACCGACATGTTGAATGACAAGCAGATCGACCCAGGCACCTCACAAGGAGTCAGAGAGATAATCAAAGCGGCGTTCATTTATTGGGTGGTGTGTGAAGGCACTTTCTTTTACAGTGGTTTCGCGATGTTGCTGGCCATGAGTGAAAAGATTCCCGGAATTGCAGAGCAAATTCAATACACACTACGTGACGAGTCAATACACATCAAATTTGGTACCACCATGCTCAACAAGGTGCGTGAGCAGCATCCAGATGTGTGGGACAACGAACTAGACAATGAATTGACCGGGTATCTGAAGCAGGCTGTGGATCTGGAGATACAATACGCGAAAGAGGTGCTACCCACGGGTATACTGGGGCTCAACGCGGACATGTTTGTGGATTACATGCAATTCATCGCGAATCGTAGATTGTCGGCATTGAACATGGATTTCCGGTATGATAATGACAAAAACCCGTTTCCATGGTTGAGTGAGACCATCGATCTGGACAAACAGAAGAATTTTTTCGAGAGCAAAGTGACCGAGTATCAAAATGCTGGAGCTCTAGCGGATGACTTCTAAATATTGTTGTGAGTGAATCAACAGATGACCCTAGAAGTGCGCAAGAAATCGCTTGTTCATTAGAAAAGATACAGGCAGAGACTCTTGTGGCGCAAGCAGAGGCTCGTAAGATTGCAGCTGAAGCAGATGAAGCGGAACTCAAGGCCAAGGAAGCTAATTTGAGATGGAAACGCGCGGAGCGTGAACACAAAATCCGATGGGCGGAAGATCTAGAGAATCATGTGTATCGATTCAGTGGACCGGTTGATGACATGTCGGTACAAGAATGTATGCAAGAGCTATCTCATTGGTCACGTATCGACCCGGCTTGTGACATTGACATCGTGTTCTCGTCACCTGGTGGTAGCATAATATCCGGATTTGAGTTGTTCGACTTCATACAAACACTCAGATCTTCCGGGCATCAAATCACCACCGGTAGTCTGGGATATGCTGCTAGTATGGCTGGTGTGTTGCTACAGTCTGGATCCAGCAGATGGATTGGCCATCAATCGTGGATGATGATCCACCGGGCGGCGTTTGGTGCTTTTGGTAAAACATTTGAAATTGAAGACGAAGTGAAGTTTGTGAAGCGGATTGAAGAGAGGATAATAAACATTTTCACCGCGCGCAGTTCACTCACATCAAGCAAGATCAAACGCAACTGGGATCGAAAAGATTGGTGGTTGAGTGCAGATGAATGTCTGGAGCTTGGACTGGTGGATGAGATCAGAGGTGTGTTGCCGGAGATGAATCAATCCTGACCTGGTCTCCAGTTCATGCACCATTTGTAGCTCTGCACCTGGGTGACTAAATCCATATGCTCGTCACTCAAGTGACTGACCGCGGCTCTTAAATTGGTCTGCAGCGTGTCTATCAACACCAACAAATCATCACGCTCTTTTTGTAAATTGTGTATCTGCAACAATAATTCTTTGCTCATGCATGTATTTATACCTCTCAATCTAGAGTAATGTTACGTTTGATATAATTTGTTGCATCCACAACATCGTCGGTTATATACAACCGATCTACATCCTGTTGACTGATGGTTCCATGTTTGAGCATGCGTTCAAAATTGATAGTTTCATTCCAGAATTCGCTGTTGAATAACACAATGGGTCGTTCCTTCATCTTGCCAGTTTGCATCAATGTGACAATTTCAAATAGCTCGTCCATGGTGCCTACTCCACCGGGCATGATCACAAAGGCTTTGCTCAGATACACACACCAGTATTTACGTGTGAAGAAGTAATGAAATTCAAAATCTAGATCCGGTGACACGTATTGATTGTTTTTCTGTTCGAATGGCAAACTGATGCCCATGCCGATGCTCTTGGCTCCGACATCATGCGCGCCACGATTCACCGCCTCCATAATACCTGGTCCACCTCCGGAGCTGATGGCAATGTCCATATCAGCACCATCTGATCCAGGTCTGCGGATGGTCCACTCACCCAGACTCCGCGCCATGTCATAAGCCGCTTTATAATCGCTATTTTCAAACGCCGATTCAGAACCAAGTCGTGCACTGCCGAAGAATGTCACCATGTGTCTGATACCGGATCTTTTTAGATGTATCGCGGGTTCGGTCATCTCGCATTGCACACGTATGTTACGAGCCTCTCTACTGTTTAAAAATGTGTTGTTGTTATACGCCTTCACCTGTCGCGGACGTTTTCTCATACCTGGATTGTACTTCATTCACACATGTTAACATGAAACATCATAAATTGCAACTAACAATCACCAGACAAAAACTGCTCGAGTGTCATCTCGATCATGTTTTCTTGATCATGTGACACCTGTTTGAGTGTCTCTGCTTGCTCCAGCACACTGGCACGATTGAAACCCCAAAATGTTATCTCGTACAGTATCACTGCTAACCTTTGACTCAACCGCGGGCACACACTATCTTTGACCGGTAGATCTATCAACTCGTTCCAGTCCACCAGATCAAGCGCGTATGTTGTTTCAGAGTTGCATAGATGCACATGGCTTGTATCATCAACCGGTATGACCATGCTGTAACCTGACAACTCTGGATCACCTGGTAAATCGAGCAACTCGTCACACACGCGTGTGTACACATGATGCAATTTGTCTCTAGATTGTAGCTGCCACTCCTTATGAATATCAATCACATGATCTACCACATGATTAAACGAATCAGCCTCACGTACTGCTTCAATCAACTGTCTCAAGGTGATCACGGTTCAAGCATTTTGCACAGCACTTTGGCCTGATCCATACCCATGTACTTTATAAAATACACCATGAAATCTGCTACTCGGTGTATTGTCCATCGCTCGTGCTCGATCCGGTCAACCATCAACGTGAATTCACAATGATACCACATGTCTGTCATATCTGCATAAGAGGTCATATAAATAATTATACATGTCAATACTTAAAAATCAACATCTACTCATGATCAAATATTGGTCACTAGCCATTATATGTTTCTTGGTATTAGGAGTTTCTTGTCTCAATGTGAGTGACCCATTGAATCAATTGCCTCCTACCAGATGGGCCGGTGATGACGCACGTGAGGATCGTGTGAGTAGGTTTCGTTTAGGCTTGCATTTCAGTAACAACATGGGGTACAACAGTGTCAAGACACAAGTACCGAGTGACATTGAGATGATCATGCTAGACAATCATTTCCGCAAAGTGGATTACACTTGGTTCCGAGAGTTTAACAACTGGTTCACCAAGATGAAAATGAACAACGGCTTGATGGCTGGGCATCGAGTGGCTGAAAATATGGATTGTGACAATTACAGCATGCTGTACAAAAGCATGATGAGTGTCGCAGCTTACAAGTCAGGAGCGACCAGTGAGCCGGCAGCTGCTCTAGTGGTTGTCAACCAGGTACACGAATTTGGTGATATACCTGCCACTGGTGGATTGCACATGCTGGTGTTCATCATCACAAGCCGAGGATGGTTCATGGTTGAACCACAAACCGGTGAGTTTGTCAACTTGCAAGATTATCCAAACCAAGCTGATATCAGCATGATGATATTCTGATCAGCTGGAGTAAAACAATTTGTAAATCACTGTCACCTGTAACGCGATCACCGTGAAACCGATCACCGTGCGTGTTAATTCCATCTTGTGTTTGTGTTTACCGAGCCAATTTTCTACACTGTTGCTGAAACTATTGTTGAACCGATTCCTGTTGTGTTTTATTTTCATTTAAATGGTTGTGATGTCCATGATTGGCGCGCCATCATGTGCAACTTTGAATGGTCTGCCACTTGGTGAGTAATGTACATTGTTCACTTCCATGCCTAGCAGATGAGCTATTGTGGCATTCAAATCTTCCGGTTTCACTGGATTCTCAGCCACTCTCATGGCTTGTTCATCACTACGACCATACACAGTACCTCCTTTGATTCCAGCACCAGCAAACATGGCACTGAATGCATTAGGCCAATGATCACGACCATTGCCTCCATTGATTTTTGGTGTGCGTCCAAACTCACTGGTCAACACTACTAACACATCAGACAACATGCCTCGTCTGTCCAGGTCATGTAACAAAGCACCAACAGCACGATCCATATCTTCACAGTTAGCTTGAACACGTTCAAAATTATTTGAATGTGTGTCCCATCCACCTCTACTCACCTCAACATACCTCACTCCATTTTCTATCAACCTTCTAGCCAATAAACATCCTTGACCAAAGCTTGTGTCACCATACAACTCTGTCATGTCAGCTGGTTCCTGTGTGATATCAAACGCTTGAAGATCTGAACTCCGCATCAATTTCACAGCATCACGATACAGATCAGTGTACGCTCGTGTCTGTTTCATGTCGTATGTGGATATGAACGATTTGTTCATCTTGTTGGTTAGACTGAGTCTGCTGTCAAATCTGTTGATGTCTAGATAATCAGCAGCACGACTATTGGCCAATCCAGCGCGTGGATTGCCAATCGGAACAGCTCCATGTTTGGCCTCTAGAAAACCACTGCCTCCTGCACCGCCATTGATCTTCACATGATTGGGTATGGTTGTGTTGATACTACCGGTCAGTTTGCTCACCCAGCTACCAAATGTAGGGTGTGTTATGGTGCCCCGTTTCTGATAACTGGTGTGCATCAAATAACCAGCTTGCATGTGAGCTCCTTGATTGCTGGTGACTGATCGAACCAACGCAGCATTGTGCATGTTACGCGCGATGTTTGGTAGATATTCAGACAACAAAATATCATCAGCTGATGTCTGAATAGATTGGACCGGTCCACGAATCGTTTCATCACTATCAGGTTTCGGATCAAATGTGTCAACATGGCTCATGGCACCACTCATGTTCAGATATATCACCTGTCGAGCACGAGCCATCTTTTTAGGTGTGACCATGCCTCCTGTATCAGAATAAACCTGATTGCCTATCAACGGGAACAAGCCAACACCTAACAACTGTCGAGCTAGTTGACTCATGTATTGTCTTCTGTTCAATTCATTCATATAGTTGTTTTGTATTTGTGTTGAGAAATTGGTGGAACTGGCGGGAGTCGAACCCGCGTCCGTTAACATCTCTGGTCAACGCGTCATTCACAAGTTTAGTCGATTTTCATTGGATGTCGACATCCTAGCAGAATTGTTTTTGTACAGCGTCGATTCTACAAATCGCTGTTGTTGCTCGATAGTGTCGTGTGATTGAAATATCAAGCGTCAATCAACACACGAGACAGCATTTATGCTGCCATTGCGAGTCCTTGCTCGACAGTCTCGAGGTCGACCATGTTGTCGTACTCCTCGCGAGCTGCTACAAGCAGATCCTCTACGGTATAATAACCTTCGCCATTTAATGACTTTTATGCCTTTTTAGAGAGCCAGGCATCTCTCTCACTTGCCGCAATTAACTTTCAATGAACGTCGAATCCAGTACAGTCCCTAATGTTACTTATTATAACATAACAATATATTAATGCAACTGTTATGGATAAATAATTACATGCCCATCGACCCGGATGTGAATCAGAACAAGCAAACCATGGAATATGGTTCATATGTAAAGATAGTTGATGATGCACGATTTCCACCAGTGAGTGCAAATCATTTTGGTACACCATACGACCATTACGCGTTGTTGACAAGGGATGTTGACTCAATGCCTGGGTTGACGATACCAACAACTCAAGGAGACCATCAAGGATTTGTTCAAAAGTATGGTTTCAACGAGGATCTAGACAGTGTGACAAATGGTCATGAACAAACAATCTGGTCAGTTGGTGGACCGTATCCGTGGTCTGTGCTAGATGAACCAACACAATTGTTTGTGAGCAGCTCATCTGATGATGATGTCAATATAGTTGTACAAGTAACGGGTCTAGACCAGAATTGGGAGCAGGTGACACATGATGTCACACTACAAGGTACCACCCCGGTGCAGCTCGCAGGCTCATGGAGACGTGTTTACCGGGCGCTGGTGACAGGTGACACCTCCACCATTGGAGACGTGTTGATTTTCGACGGAGACACCGTCACAGTAGCGGAGATCATGCCGGAGGAGCAACAAACTCTCATGGCCTTGTACACTGTACCAAAAGGTTTCACAGGTTACATAACATGTTTTGAATCAACAGTGAGCCGGAATGAAGACATGTTGTTCAGGTTGAGAATACGCGAAAGAGGTGGTGTGTTCAAGACACAGCACATCGCGCAAGTTTATGAATCTCCATACCGGTACAATTATGATGTGTACAAACCGGTGCTAGAGATGAGCGACATAGAATGCACCGGTAGCCCCACAAACAACAATGTGAGTGCTCATGCTGCTTTTGATATGATATTGATCAAAAACACCGTTTAGCGTTTAATAGAAGTCACTTCGTGAAGCTACACCTTCTGGTCCATACGGGTCCCATGTTTGATGCTGTTCATCACTCTCGAACCGCTTGCGGATCTCGTCTTCATTCGCGTTGACCATCTGATTGATCATATCTGTTGATAACACATGAGATTCTCCATCTCCGTCATTGTCAACAAATATACCCTTGGAGAAATCTATACCACCATGGAACTTCTCTTGGCTGTTGTTGAACGCCACAACAATGCCAGGATCTGTCCACGCCTCATAATCTGCGGTGCCTTGTGGTGCACCGAAAAACGCTACATAACTCCTACCGGACTCACCATCTCCATCTAACACCCGAGCTTGCAAATCATCAATCACATTCATGGTGTATTTGACCCATGAATTTCCATCGGTGGAATTCTCCCATTCGTCAAGCGTGTACCAGTCTTGCAATTTCCATGTGCTCACGTCCAGGCTTGGAGCACCACTGGGTCCATATTCTCTTGAGGGTTCAGTTGGTGCGCGCATCTCTCCTCGACCATCTGGAAAGGGTATGGATGATCCTTGTACTCTACCGGGAGCTTGATACTGTTCCCAAATCAGTTTGTTGTCATTGTCTCGCATTTAATTATTTATACCATTGTTGCTGCTTTTTGTTCCATTTCTAATATGTGATCGATCGCGTAATCTTTTTGCTTGATCTCGATGTCCCAGTCAATTGATTGGTTTCGTGTTACAGATGTGTCATACTGTTCTCTGAACTGTTGTGGTGTGCTTGTAGCGTAATCCACATGAGCCCTTGGATTGTTATTCGCTCCACCTTCACTGAAATGAAACAACGGACAGCATCCATGAAATCGCCACGTCTCATAACACCGTTCAAAAGCTTCAGATGTGGACCATTCACCTGGGTTGCATCGATGATGTAAATTGTCATATGTTATCGGAATTCCGGTCTCCTTGTGGATCATGTTGTACAATCGATCCGGTGTCCATATGCCTTTGTCTTCATTCTCGAGAACCAATCGCGATTTAACTCCATGATCCAACCGGTTGTAATTTTTGATGAACTCGCTAGCGATCACTTCCGGTGCACCGGTGCTTCGACTCATGTGAATGTTCAAAGGATACCAGTAGCTCTGGCTGTGATCTGCTAATTGATCCATCAGCCATGAATGATGTTCGAGCTCGTTGATGGTTCGTTCCACCACCCCTGGATTGGCGCTGCACAACACGTTGAAATGATCCGGGTGGAAGCTCAATCTGAACTGAGTGGGGGCGTACTTTGTGGTGAAACGTCTGATCTCTCTGAATTTCTCTTCGATCAACGCGGCATTTGGTAGATCTCGCATGCCGACTTTCGCTTTCTGTAAATTGAACAGCGGAAACAACGTGCTACTGATTCGGTAACCCCATCTGTTACTTCTGGCGAACTTCATGGTGTCGAGAGTGGTTTGAAGGTTCTCCAATGCGCGAGATCCGAGCGTCTCAAGAGCTAGTGATCGATCCAATTTCTCAAATTGTGTGAATCTCATGGCCCGGTGGTTGGACCCGGATTTTTTTAAAGATAAACTAATGCAACATAGATTGTACATGATAAATAATGATATACACGGTCATACAGAACTGCAACACCTATTTACAAACACATGAAAGATCAAGACACAGACATTTTGGAAAATGCTTATCAACAGATAATACAATCAAAGCGATCATCAAGTAACGACAAGATCGATCGCGTCACATGTCAGTGTACCGATTGTTCATACTGGGCTGATGGAGATACATGTGTGGCAGAAAGCATCAAGCTGGTCAAACGACTGGGCAGCTGCATATGTGAGACATACTCACCATCCGGTAATACAAATTTATGAAAGACAAAGATCAACAACAGTTATACACATTATACACCGAGAGTAAATCTACAGACAAACCGGAAGCAGATCCAAAAGGTGATCTAAACAAAGACGGTAAGCAATCTGAATACGAAAAGTCTCGAGCTGATGCAATCAACAAGAACGACGGTGATGAATCCAACGATCATCACATCTGCGCCACCAAAGTGGAACACCATAAATTTGGTCGTGGTGAGTGTGTGTTTTCGGAACACGCGACTCCGAGTGAGGACGGTTTTGTGAGCTGGTACACCGTTCAATTCGAACATGGTACAGAAGTGGTAAACACTGCTGATCTCACAGTGCACCAAGAGTCTAACCACGGAAATCATTAATACATTATGAACAAAGACAATAAATTAATTTGGGAATCAATCACCAGAGAACCAGGTAGTGATAATCAGGGCATTGGCGGTGAATCCAGTGGAGCTGGTTGGAGATCAGAAGGATTTGAAGAGATTGATCTAGAATCATTGATAGGTGAAATGCTTAAGTTATACACGCGATTTCCAGAGGATCATGAGCAACAAGACGAAGATTTTGCAGAACTTGTGTACACATTGAAGCGACAAATCGCAGCTGCAACTGATGAAATGGACACCAAATTGTATAACATGGGATCAATCGAAGAAGAATCAGAACCAGATCAAGCACAGCAACAATTGTTGCAAGCGATCAGATTGTTAATCAATCATTTGAACGACAGATCTACTAATTCCGACGCGTCGGTAGAAGCTGGGCTGATGGAATTGAGAGAGTTGATCTGATTCGTACCACCAATTCATCTGATGAACCAACATTAAGCAATATGGATACATTCAAGCAATTCTATGAACAGCAGCAAAAAGGTGTTGACGAATCTGATTCTGGTGGAGAACAACTTGATTTAGGATACAATCTAGATGCAATTGAAGATTTGATGAGATTGTTCGATCAACACGGCATGCGACAAGGAGAACACTTTGTGTCACATGTTGGATATGGTGACGATTTACCCAATGCTGTCACCATACATAATGACACACTAGCACGATTACGCCCGGAACAAATTGAAGAGATTCGCGCCACCGCACAAGCGTCACATGATGAAAACGAGTATGATGATGAAGATTTTCAAGGTGAATATGATGAACAGGTACACGAAAAAAACGCCAAATGTACCGGATGACTGGCAAAGTTCCCGGTGATTATGGTGATAAATTAGACTGATGATACCATTCAAACATTTTTACAACCAACAACAGCTAGTTGAAGAGAACAGAAGAGCGTTCTTGAAAACCTTGTTCGGTACTGCCGCGGCTGCAGCCGTTAGCAACCCAGTAGCTATAACTAACACGGTCGCCAAACAAGCCGGGTTGCCGTGGATCAAATTGACGGTGAGCAATGAGTTCATGATCGACGATTACAAAGACGTATCACCTGTTGATATGGCTGAGATCATCAAAGGAAAATCCGGATTTTATGGTGACAAGTACACACCAGGGGTGAGCAAGGATGGAAGTGTCGTGATCGATTACAATGACAGCGCGACAGATGCGATGGAGATATATGTCAAGCCGGGTACAGACACCTATGACAAGACGCGGATGAGAATTGATGGTAATGAACCTGAAGTCGAAGCTGGTGGTGCATATGATTTTGAGAAACAAGTGTTCGACACGATCGGATCTGGAGAAGGATCCGCCCCGGATTGGTTCGAGGATCAGATCGAGAGAGATCAAGAAGATGAGCTGTCTGGATACGAGGGACAGCCTGAAGATTGGAAAGACGAGATCGCCATGGTGGATGGCTTGGAACCAGATCATTATGATGCATTGTCACACAAGAATGCAGCAGATAAAGCCAAGTATTATATCGACCAGGCCGGTGATATTGGTGCTGAAGTACCGGATTGGATGAGAGACACAGTGGCCAGATCATACATGAAGAGTCACGTGCTGGCTAATGGTGGTGGATCAGAAGAAATCTCTATGGATTCTATGGCCGAATTACAAGAATTGTATCCGGATGATGATATTGAAACTCCGGATGAAATGGATGTGGATCGCTGGTTGGAAGGTGAGGCGGACAATCCGATGGACACCATGGGTGCGTATGATAGTGATAGATATCAACAAGACATGGATCAGGTGCAAGGCACCGGTGAATATGCAGATCAAAATGATCAAAATGATCTGGAGGATTGGATCGCAACCGGTTTCAACTTTCTGATGGGAGCTTCACAAAAACAGGAACAAGTACCAGTTAAACATTTGTTAAATGTGCCTAATTTTCATGATGCACTCAAAAAAGGACGTGCGATCAACGGTTCTAAATTCAACATGTCCGGTGAACCAGACATGAACGAGCCGTTGCAGATATCGCATGATGGTCGTGAACCGATCGAAATAATTGGTGGTTTCGAGCAGCTAGCAGCAGCAGACGAGGACAAAATAGCCGTTCCTAGAGTGCAGATGATACATGTTGATGAGTTGCAAACAGAACCAGAAAGCACTTCAAAATATTTAGACAAGCAAGAATAAATAATTTTATGAAAAAAGACGATAGTGAATTGATATGGGAATCCTACGCGACAGAAGACAACGAACCGATACCTACTTCATTACAAGCCACTCAACAGGGCACCGGTGCCATTCCGTACAAGGACCAACAATCAGCAGACTCTGATCTTTCTGACATCAACTCTGTGTTTCGTATTGACTTATACAATGGAAACTCAACACCGATAATGATGGATGCAGAGATCGAGGAAGACATGAGACATCTTGACGGTCCTAATGAGGGAGCAGTCACCACTTGGATGGGTGAAGAGTACATGTACATCAGACTCAACAAGCATTGATCTGAGTTGTTGCGGTGCTAGTTTTATTTAATCTTCCAGCGTAACACTTCTAACACGTGTCTCACTGTTGGTAGATATGCCACCATGTCTGATTCAGATGCGACTCCTTGATGTGACGCGACTGCTCGATTGTACATGGCATTTACCCTGAACATATCAGCCCAGCTGTTGAAGAAATCCTCAACCTGATCATCATACGCTTCTGGCATCTTGTATCCAAATTTGTTGTTAGCAGCTATTTGCAATTGTCTCAACAACTCATGTTCCAATTTTTCGTCACGTCCTTGATTTTGATCAATCAAAAAATGCATCATCCAGATGGTGTGATTGTTGCTCGCGAAATATGCTGGATCGGTTAGCAACAGATCATATGTCAACAGCTGCAACTCCTTCCATGGACCGTTCATATGATTTTTCACATAATTGCTGATCCGCTCATGCATGTCCGGGTTGTTACCTAGATTGTACCGGAAGTCTTCGAGTCGCCCCATGTCTGGAGGTAGGTCGGTTCCCATGGTGTCGTGTTTCTTTTTATGCACACCTTTATCAATTAGATCAAACATTTCTGATATGGTCAGTTCAAATTGCTCCTGAAATTGCCAGTTCGTGGCTTTCATGGTGCCCGGTGGGTTGAATTTGCTGTTGGTGAACCAACTGATCGCATGATTGCTGACCAGATGATCCTGATCATGACCAGGAGAGCTTATGCCTCGATATCGAAGCAACGCTTGATCTGGTTGCATGCTCTGTTTGCGGATCTGTTGTAACAACTCTGGATCCAGCTCACGAGCCTGGTTCAACATATCATAAACAGTTTCTGACTGACTACCGTCTCCATTCAAATACTCACGTTCCACTTGTTCAGCTAGAGACAGCAATGCTGCGCCAGGATCAATCTCCGGAAGGAAATCCTCCATGGTCACATCATAATCAGACAATATCTCGCGGAGATCGCGACTATTCATCATGTTGTCTTCTTCATCGTATATCTCACGTTTGCTAGTGTTTGGGAACACAGCAATTGCGTATTTACCATCATGTTTGGTATATACATAATACAACGTGACTCCGTCTTGTTTGGTGTATTTGTCGAACATGTTCTGACTCTTGGTCGCAGCGGTGCACCATTTTGTACCAGCTCCAAGTTTGCAACTGGCTCCTTCGGTGCGTGGTATGTAAACTGTCACCCCGTTTTTGGACATCACAGTTTCGTAATTGTCTTGTTCATGTTTTTGAATCTCTCGTTGACGACCCACCTGTTTGAGCATTTCTATCATGCTGAGTAAATTGGCACGGGCACTGTTTGGATCTGGTTGACCGTCATTCATGAATCGTTCTGATCGACTCCAAGCGAAAATGTCACGAGGATTGAGATTTTTAACACTTCTAGCGAACCCATATTCTTGAGTTGGATCGATCAGTTTCTCATATTTGTTCCATTGTTTGATCAGCTCTCCAGCTTGTCTGTCATCTCTCAAACCGTATGCAGCAATCAATGCTTCACGGTTTCTTTTAGAGTCTGTGACTTCGTTGAGCAGATTGTCATTATATAATGACCAGATGGCATGGGTGTCGTCGTTCATATCACCAGTTGCTAGCTAACCACTTGGCCGCGGCCATGGCCGCTCCAAGATCGTCATGTTTCTCTAGATATTCTGACCAGGTCTGTGCATCAAATGACTGCAGCTTGGACAACGCATGTTTTCCGAAATATGCATGGAATTTTTTTCCGAAGTACGGTGAACTATTTTTCACCAGATCCATAGCGGTTGTTGGTTCTACTTGCCAGTAACTACGCGCGGGTCCCCCATCATCCTGTACTTTGGTACGATAACCACTCTCGACTGCTCCGGTGTGTCTCAAATATTCAGTCAATTGTCGTGATGTTTTGCCCTCGTCACCGGAGAAGATGGAGACAGCAACTTGTATAGCACGTGCCGCGGCCGGTGGTACATTGTAACCAGTGTCGATCACTTGTTGTGCTCGTCGCTCTTTGACCGGGTCGTTGCTTGTTTGATAATTGTCACTCCAATCTTTAACAAAATTGGCATGCAAGCTACCAGCGGTTAGTGCAGCCGCGCCAAGCATGCTAGAAAATTTGCCTTCGCGGATCAGGTATTGCTTGTATGTGACCATGAGTTGTTTAATTATTTATTGGTACAACATCATATACCAAACGGATATGATTAAATATTTGTATATGTATATTGATGAATTTGTATATGTCGTCACACGTGACGGTCGCCGAGTGTCACACACCAATCACCAGACTCGAGAGGATGCAGTCGTGGAGAGCAAGTACTGGACCAAGGTGATTCACACTGACCTAGGTGGTGGGAAGAAGGTAGACCCTAAGTCGATCATACGAATTGTGCGTACAGATCGACCCAACCGTATCAAGTGACCTACTGACAGCTTTCACAACCAGGATCATTGATCGAGCATGATACGGTCGCGGTTGATTCAACCACGGTAGATTTCTCTATTTTACTAGCAGCTTTGTTTCTCAAGTAATATGTTGTCTTCAAACCTATGTTCCATGCATGCATGTACAAGTCATTCATGTGCTTTAAACTGGTCTCACTGTTGTACAGATTGAGACTCTGCCCCATGTCTATCCATTTCTGCCTGGCTGCGGCTGCTTCAATCATCTTGAATTGATCTTGTTGGAATGCTGTTTTGAATTGCCCGCGGACCGCTTGCGGAATTTCAGGGATTTGTGACAAATCACCATCGTGTTGTTTCACCTTGTTCAGCATATCATGATTCCACATGTTTATTTTTTTCATCTCATCGACGAAATATTCATTGACCATGGTGAACTCTCCACTCAGTGTGCTGTACACAAACAACACACTGTAACGTGGTTCGATACTTGGGGTGCAACCGACTATTGAAGAGATTGTTGCGGTGGGCGCGATCGCCATGGTGTTACTGTTGCGCATACCTTGTCTCTTCACCAGACCACGTAGATATCCCCAGTTCATCTTGTCACCTTCATTGTACGTTTCATCAGCTGTAAACTCACTAGAGCCTCTGGATCTCATCAAGGTTTTATAAGTGTCAATCGGAAACACTCCCTGGCTCCACAGACTACCATCATAACTATCGTATTTGCCTCGCTCGTTTGCTAGTTTGCTACTGCTCAAGATCGCGTGATACGATATGTACTCGTACAATTTATCAGACAGATCAACCGCTTGATCACTGTCAAACTCAATACCCATGTTGTAGAACATGTCATGCCATCCCATGGTTCCCATTCCAACCGGGCGATGTCTCGTGTTGCTTTTACGAGCTTCTTCAGTGGGGTAGAAATTTATGTCAATAACATTGTCAAGCATACGCATCGCGATGGATATCGTCTTGCGCAATTTAGGATAATCCACAACATTGATCGTCTCACCGGTTGATTCATCCGTTTGTTGAGTTATGTGATTTCTAAGATTGACACTACCCAAATTGCACACGGCTGTCTCGCCAAACTCCTTGACAGTTCGATTGGCTTCATTTTTGTAACGAGTAGGTTTGGTATGCAAGAGAATTTCAGTACAAAGATTGCTGCTGTGCACAGTGCCTTCGTGTTGGTTGCTGTATCTTATGTTGCTAGGGTCTTTGAATGTTATCCACGGGTGCCCAGTTTCAAACAAAGAACGAAGCATTTTTTTCCACAGCTCTTTTGCTTGGACCTTGCGGAAGTTTCTCAACTCTCCTCGCAAGCCTTTTTGTACATACTCATCATACTTTTTCTCAAATTCTTTTCCGAACAACCCATGTAGCTCAGGAGTTTCATTCGGTGAGAAAAGATACCAATCTCCGTCGGATATCACACGGTTCATGAACAGATCAGGAATCCAGTTCGCGGTGTTCATGTCATGAGTACGTTTGCGGTCATCTCCAGTGTTTTTTCTCAACGATAAAAAATCTTCTATATCTGCATGCCATGTCTCTAGATATGCACAACCAGCACCACGGCGTTTACCACCTTGATTGACCGCGGCTAACATGTCACCGTATAATTTCCAGAAATACACGGCTCCTTGCGTGGATCCGTTGGTGCCGGTGATGTAACTGTTGGTAGCGCGGAAATTGGTGAGATCCATGCCCAGTCCACCGGCATATTTGTTCTTCAGTGCCTCTTGATGCACCCCGTCAAATATACCGTTGATGCTATCTTCAAATGTGTTCAAGTAACATGAGCTCAACTGATTGAATGATCCGCCGCTGTTGAACAATGTTGGAGTGCTGCTCATGAAGTCAAAGTTGCTCAACAGGTTGTAAAATTTTGCCGCCCACTTCTCACGATCCTCGGGAGCCTCTTTGATAGCTAGACCCATGGCCACTCTCATCCAGAATCCTTGTGGAGTCTCCATCTTGTGTTCATCGATGTGCATCAAGTACCGGTCGTATAATGTCTGTAAACCCAGATATGCGAAGTTGTTGTCCCTTTCAATCTTCAAACAATTGGACAGATACTTCAGGTCGAACTTCGCCAGTTCTTTGCTAGCGATTTTAGATTTGACCAGTTTTTTGATGTTCAAAATAAATGTCCGGCGGTATTGAAATTCGAAAGCATCACTGTCCGCGTTCTCTCCAAACACTTCTTTATATATTGTGGCTCTCAGCAAACCAGCAGCGACAAATCGATAAGCTGGTTCTTGTTCAATCAAGCTTCTAGCTGACCGGATCAATGCCTGGTCTATCTCATGTGTGGGAACACCGTCGTAAAGTTTTATGCGAGCGTTGTACACAACCTCCACGGGATCCACACACTCGATTCCTGTGCATGCTCGCTCGGCGCACTTTTTGATCTTGTCTTCGTTGAATTGTTCAGGTCTACCGGATCTTTTTGTAACATTCATTTGCATAATATATTATGTATATTGTCGCTGTTTTCTACTGAAATGCAACAGATATTATGAAATAATAATAACTTTATGGTATGACGAACAGTAGCTTTTTGACCACATCAAACAGACCAGTTTGAGAAGCTGCAGCAAGGTACAGCGGATACACCACTGCAATGAACACAACACTAGCGAGCCTGTAGTTTCTCGTGTGTTTTGTATTCTCCTTGGCGATGTTGTCTTCAACTTTCAACTGTGACAACAGATCATTACGAAATTGCTCCAATTCAACAACCTTGCCGTTGATGCTTCTGGTGTAGTCATATATGTTGAGCAACTTGTGAGTCTGCCATGATGATTGTTGGGTCATCACAGACATTTGCTCGATCATGTATCGATCCGCATCATTGTCAATACTGTCTAACATGTACTGAGGCACGGTGGATTTGAACTCCGGTGCATCCAACGGGGGTATGTTGCTCTTGTCGCTACTGGCCATAATATTATTTATGGATTTTCTGGTAAGTTACAGCGGGTAATGCGTGCGGATGATCACACCTGTGGACATTTTATACACGCGAGTCTCGCGACGGTTACCAGATGTTTGTATGGTGACAGTACAATTGTCACCAACCACAATTGGTCCGTTGACAATGTCACCGTCGAGATGTATTTGATTCACATTGGCTCCAGTGACCACATCGGTGAAGATGATGCGGTTAGGAGAGTCTAGTATTGCTGTTAGTGGTCTGTTCATTTTTTAAATTGTTGATGAGTTGTGTCACTTCCGGATCTGTCTTGAAGTTGAGCAAATTGTTAGTGGTGTTAAAAACATTTATCTTTCTGTATGTGTTGTTTCTACTATTCAACACTTCAGAAACAGTCTCTTGTGACACATCACCTACATTGTCCATGTTCACGTTGAGCATCTCACGTATTTTTTCAACTGTGTATCCTTTGGTCAACAGATCTTTTGCTTCCTTGCATATATATGTCCCGTGTAATTTGTCTTCTGACCCCGCGCGTTCCAATTTACGCTCGTAATAGTCTCTCGTGGCTAGCAATGCTCTACCGGTCACCACACATATCAATTTTCTGGTTTTTTTATCCTGCATACTATTATTATAAGCTTTATGTCCGCAAATACTAGCAAAAACTGGTTTTGTGTAGTAAATAATAATGATATGGCAGAGTCAACCATCACAAAAATATTACTTCGTAGAGGACCAGCTGAAGATCTGAAGCTTGCCGCGAATGACACAGGCGCGTTGCTGGACCAGGGTGAACCTGGTTTCACGACAGATACCAAGAGATTGTACATCGGAGACGGTACCGACAATGTACCGGTGCCCAGACTGGATGATGACACATTGATGTATGGTGATGATGGTAGAATACGTATCTCAGCAACATCAAGTGCACAACTGGGTACCATGCATGAAGGAAACGCATGTAGTGCGCATGCAGAGACTGGTGCTGCGGTGGTGGTACCCAACGGTGGTATTTACGTGGGCAAGGATGTGAATTGCGCAGGGGATGTGGTGTCATTCTGTTCGTCGGATCAGCGATTGAAAGATCGTATCAAGCTGATTGATAATCCACTGGAGAGATTGAACAAAATCAAGGGAGTGACCTTTGAATGGAACACATTACAGGATACATATTCCGGGGAAGACACTGGTATCATAGCACAAGACATCGAACAGACTGAGCTTCCAGGAGTTGTCACCACTCGTGATGATGGATACAAAGCGGTTCGCTATGATCGCTTGATACCATTGCTCGTGGAGAGCGTGAAGCAGCTAAACAGTAGAGTTGAGGATCTGTCTAGAATCGTGAACCGCCATGGGTTACAATGATTCGCATAGAGATCATCACGAACAGACTAGTCTGTTAGGTGGTACTGGTCGACTTTTAACTGACGATTACAAAGCACTGTTTGGTGACGGGGTGATTCGTCATTCTGATTTCCGGGTGGATAATATACGTGGTATCAAAATCACGGTACGGGGCCCAGAGGATTACGATTCATATGTCGATGAAGATCCAGAGTTAGTCGCCGAATTTTCACAAGAAACCAACCGGAGCAAGCAACAATTTGGACAGAGCCACTGGGCAGATTATGTGGATCGCAAGAGTGGTGTGCCAAGTACCACTGATCAACATGTGATGAAGTATGACAATGTGATCAGTGAACATGTGTGGAATGCACCAGGTGAGACCGATCTAGGAAAGCCTCAATCAACATTCCAATCACCAGTGTCTGTGGTTGTTAAGTTTGGTCAATCTGTTGAATTTGAGGTGCTGTACAACAACATGTCAGACAAATTTGAGAACTTCCGGAGGTACATGAGTGCCAATTATGTGTGGCAGACATACAAACCGACAGGCACTAGCATACCATCTCCTGTTGCTGTGACCACTACCAACGGTTGTAGTCATGACCAACATGCCTTTCAAGCTCGATACGTGTTCACAAGCACGCAGTTTGAACCAGGTCAGCGTGTGTACATGAGTTTTCAACCAAATGACCGGTTCAACAATCATGACAACATGAGCAGTGCATTGACTGGTGGTGGTCCTACATGGCCAGTATTTTGTGTATTGGAACCTCAGCCGATCGGTGATGCTATTGCCGCGGTCACTGATGTGCGGTTTCCAGATGATACAGAAACCACCAGATGTGTGGATCAAGCAACAAATGTTGAGGTGTCTACAACTATCAACGGATTGACCTCGAACACCACCGGAATAGTGGACATCAAGTTGGATCGACACACATCAGGTCAAACACAACAAGTGTCAGCCAAAACTGGTGTTGGAGCGAGTGATTTGGCATTCACACATCTTCTACCGGTTCCAGTTAATGGACAAGTGGAAACATACACGTTTAGCACCGAGTGTGTGGTGCGGGGCAGTGTGCTGGATCATCTGCAGAATCCATTGAGTGCATGGTCATACACATTGCAATCTCCTCAGAGCAACAGTGTCACGTTGGCTCGTGCCAGTTCGCCTGGTCTCATGTATTGTAGTGACGTGACACCAGATCCGGTGAGCACTGCGGCATTGCCTAGACTTGCAAAAAAATCAATACAATTATTACAACCTCGAGCCATGGGCAGTGGTTATGCATTGGGTAGTGACAGGGTGTTACCGTCTTTGCTTGTAGATGCCACACAAGACTCTATGCATCACGCGACATTTTTTGCTGAAAAATTCGACAATTGTGATGCACATACCAGTTATTTATCACCGGATTTGACGTGGGAAAAATCTGAAGAGTTTCACAACGTGAGCACGATTCTAGGAGTCAACGACCCGGTGATTGAATCAAGCTCCACGATGTTTGGATACACGACATCTTTTCCAGTGGTGTACCCAGGAGCACCAAACAACTCGTGCATGAGCTGGAGAATATCACAACTGCTCAACATACCCGGGTCAGACAAACAATGTGAGTCCACCGGAGGTTCAATTGATATTGTTACGGTGTCATCGACACCACAGTCACTTGAAAGTTTGGATGTAGAAGCGGGTTATTCTGATGGATCATTCGCACAGATAACATGGGAACAGCAACTAGATCCGGTGTTCACTGTTGTTAATGACAGTGGACCGGCGAAAGAGTACATGTTGAAATCTCATGTGGAGGTCACGGTGCATGATGTGACCAACGCTCGCATGAGAAGAAACGGTGTGGTGATACTCGAAGGCGCACCCAAGAGCGATCCACTGATAACATCCTCCAACAACATTGTAATATCACCGGAAAGCAACACATTGACACATCGGAAATTCTTCTTACCAGGTAAACAATTGATGTTCACTTGTAAACACGTGTGGACCGGAGGTGACATGTTCAATCCAGCGCGTGTCAAGAGGTGGGAGAGTGTGCAACAAACAACACCGGTCTTCACTGTGCTGGATTGTAGTGACACGAGTTTCCGAGAGGTGATGGGTGTTGATTATGTTGCATATGTTAATTCGTATGGTGATCTAGGGGATGCGTATAAAACGACCTCAGCGGGCCGCACCAAAGCACAATGGGGTGAGGACCACTGGAAAGCATTTGGGGTGCGTGAGAACCGCGTGTTACCACATGAGACCAGCACAAAATTTAGCGAGGATCATGTGCATCAAATTCATTCTAGACACTCGGCAGTGAGACGGACTCATGCCAGTGTTTGGGAACGCGGAAACAAACATGTAGAGCTTAACAGCTCCAGGGACATCATGTTAGGTGGAGCTCAGTATGCATTCATGTCAACACAAGCGTTGACCTGGTCTCAAGCCAAGCAACATGCAATAGAGCAAGGTGGTAAATTGGTGTGTATGAACACTCAATTTGCTATGGATCGATTCTTACGATGGTGGGATCATGTCGGGCGGTACGACTCTCGTGCGGACAACAGGATGTGGATTGGCCTGGATTGTAACAACAGCAAAGAGATTTGGGCGGATGGAACGCTGCTCGATAGAAGTATCGACCCAGTTCATTGGTGGTTGTATGACGGTTATTCTTTTGGTAGTAGCGTGTACGGTACTGGTTGTGGTACAATCCTCGACAGTGATCAGAGCAACAAAAACGGTCGCGAACTGACCATCAATGACACGAAATCTAATGTCACACAAACACAATACATAATCGAATTTGCCGCGGCAGAGGAGGACCGTTATGATTACTCTGGTGGTAGTGAATTTATATGGATTCATGGCGAGTTCACACCAGATCAAGCCAGAGAAGATGCGATCAAAAAAGGTGGTAGATTGGCTGTTCTGGATACACTGCAAAAAAACCAACTAGCAGCCACATTGATTCCGTACGATAACGCCTCATATGATGATCAATCTAGATGGGCATGGATAGGTTTGATGTCCCCCGGTGATGATACACAATGGAGATGGGCTAATGGTCAAGCATTACAATACAGCAACTGGATCCCTGGTGAGCCAAACAATCACAGGTATGGCAACCCCAGATGGGTGCACATAAATTATGAGACAGCAGCTAAGAATAACAGCGTGCCGGCAACCATTTCATGGACCGACACGCACCGACTGTTTAGATCATCATACTTGTTGGAGGTGCCTGTGTCTCAGATTCAAGTGAGTCAATCCAACACTATCAACATTCCGGTGCTGGATGTCACGTGTGCAGTTGATGATCAACTCACAATTAGCTTCTCTGGTGAGCTAGCTTCACTCTCACCTGGAGTGTCTTTACAAGGTCAAAACACCCTGAACGTGTTATCAACTCGTGAACAAGCTGAAACACCAGGGAACGACACATTGTATTATCAGGTCACAGACGATCGAGGATTTTTTCGTTCGAGTACAAACCCACTCAACGACACAACACCAGCTGGTGGTCATCAAATAGACGTAACACCGGTGAATTCACAGACACACCGGGTGATTGATTATCATGTGGTCATGCACAGTGGTTTGGAGTCAAATGATGTTGGTGGTGTGGGTAATCGAGGCTCGGTAGAAATCACCAAAGGTGTCAACAATGTAGTTGATGTGCATGTGACAGACATCAACAATGGACCTTCACATCAGCTCGCAGCAACCGGGCTTGAACGTGGAGATCTGTACAGATTTAGTGTGTTTGCCACCTGTAGAAATTCAGCTACTGAAGTGGTAGATGGTGTAGGCTTACGAACCGAATTGGAGCAAGATACCAATGGGGATGGTGTTGTGAATACACTTGATTATGAATGGGTAAAAACCGAATCAGATGAGTATGTAGCAACTGAATAACTTTTAATCGTTTAAAATTATGGCAACAAAAAAAATATCAGAAATAACAAATCAAGCGTCAGCGTCAGAGGTTGCTTCCGCTAGATTCATAGCATCAGTTCCAGATGGTGATGGATATGACACTAAATACGTAACGGGTAATACACTGGCGTTCGCGACCGCGGGACCGACCGGTAGCGGATTCAGTTTGTGGCAAGATGCTAGTGGTGATGAACCGGCAATAAGTGCAAATATCGAATATTCGCCACCGGATCAAGGAAAGAACTTTGCTCATATTTATTTTTACACAAACGTTTTGGGCTGGAATGAGTATGCATACTTCCGGTATTACTATGACACGTCTGACTCTTACAGGGAGATATTCCGGGCCAAGGGTGCAGGTGATGGTGGTGGAGCTGTTATAAATTCTAATTTAATAGCAATACCACTGTACATCAACGCTCTTGGTAATAAAGTAGTAAGAGTGACGTGGAGCAACATGGCTAGTGTCCGCGGAAAGTGGTGGACCTGAGATTCATATAGTTTGAAACCATGAGAACATGACAACAACAATACAATTTACCAACGATTCAACCACCACGATCGAACTCACCTCGTTGCAGTTAGATCAAGATTTCACAATTGATTTGCTTGTTGCGGATGTTTACACACATAACAATCAATACGAGGCATGGGCACGTTACCATGGTGAATGGGATTCCATACAAACACGAGCCACTCTCAATGGTATTAGCATGGGTGATCAGGTGTACCAGGAATGGTCATCTCGTCAGAATATAGGGTATGTACCAGAGGCGAACGATGTACGTGCCAGCATACAGTCGAGCAATTTGCAACCAAACAAAAGATACCATCTGGTATTTGATCAACCAGCCGGAACTGATCAGTGGGTCGGTATACCGTTTGACATCACCCAGAATCCGAACCCGACGGGAGATACAAATTTGACCGGTATGGTGTATCATTGGTCGTCCAGGCATTGCAACGCGATGTGGATGACCAGTTTTGTAAATGCAACTACTTTTGGTGAATCGGATAGACCTCACTCAAACTCTGCTACCGCGGAGGTGATCAAACACGGTGTTCAATGGCTCACAAACCACCGGAAACCGAGCGGGAGCTTGAAGATTTTGATATACACCGGAGCGGCGATGAAGATGTCCACTAGAAACCCGGGTTTGATGTGGTATAGTCCTAGAGAACCAAGCACATATCTTCAAGATGTGTTAGAATCAGCTGGTCATGAGGTGCATTATAACGATATCGACCTCGCCACTGGGGAGCAGCTACCAGAGTCGATCGCGTGGCAGAAATCTAGTGACCGCCGCACCACATTACAAGATTACCCGGCGGATTATTTTCTTGGATTTGATGTGGTCATGATCTGGAGTGTGAATTGGGAGATTGGTAGTTCAAGACAGATTACATCCATTGGTGACGATTCATCTGGGTTATGCATGACCAGTAAAACATTACAGAGTCTCGTGACGTTTGCTAATGAACCCAGCAAGGGTTTGATGTTCTGGGGTGATCACCATGGTGATGGTGCTTGGTTTAGCAAATTCCAGAACGATGTTACGTTGTATCTGAAGCAAGCAGGTGTGTTCGATCGCGCGCCGATGCAGCTTGGAAAATTTTACCGGTCGCTCTCTTTGACCAAGGATCGTATGGGTTTGCTTGATCCGTTGGGTGATCAGTGGAGATCGGAAAATACAAACAATCATATCCCTTACTCTAGCACCGGTGCGTATTACAATTGGGATCAGGATGAGGAAATGGATCCGATCAATCACTGGACTGGTAACTCAGCTGCAGACAACAGACTGGTCAACGGAGTGGTGATTCAGCGAGAGAAGTACAATGAATTTTTACAGCCGGTAGAAGCAAGATACATGAGATTTTACTCTATTGACGGTGGCAGTGTGTCTATGGAGTATTACGGAGAGCGGAACTCCACCGGTGAGCGGTACGGGCTTGCACGAGATTTACCAGATTCAGCGTGGAGCGCCACATCAATGTACCTCAATTTACAAGTGCATGCTGCTCACCAAGCAAGTTACAAACATCAACATGCAAACGGAATTTGGGCTCCGGGACAGTCACAAGAAGAAAGACTGCGCGGAGAAGTGTACTGTCAAGTGGATCTAGGACAGTTGACACACGTGCACGGGATAGGCACCAAAGGTCGGAACAGCACAGCCTACTGGAATCAATGGTGTTCAGAATATATGATAAAATCTAGTGTGGACGGGATAAACTGGTTTCTGGTGTCTCCAAACGCGCCAAGCAACAGAACAGACTCCAATGACGACATGAGCTGGTCACCGAGTCTCAACACACCATTGTATCAGATCAAAGACATGCCCGCGGGTAGTCGTGTGTATCTGGAATTCCGAGATGGTTTCGCGATGTTCAACCCCAACCCGATTGTCTTGTTAGACAGTGACCAACCAATCAGTGTGCATTTCAGTGATCAGGCGACTCGTAACATGTCAATCTCGGAAGATAGTATCTTGGTGAAAAACCAACATTTGACATACATTGATTTGCAGCTAGACACACCAGGAGTGATCGATTCACCTGTCACCACACAACACACTCATTTACATGAGCTGGATTACTTTACCACAGACCAACACGTGTTGTCCATAACCACAAATGATCAAGCTGTGTTGTTGCCATATAAAATGAGATCAGGTAGCAGTATAAATGTGCATCTGGATGGTCTGCCCACCATGATCAAGGAACAAGGAGTGTATCAGGATCTGATACCGAGCTTACGAGCCACATACAATTGCCCGGCCACAACCGATGGACAATCGGTCAGACAACTGGCTGTCAATTTTGTAAAAACCAACACATTGCATGCTCCGATGCCGGAGATATATATCTGTTGGCTTTATCAAACCAGAGATGCACCAACATATGTCAAGTTGACTCGTGAGAGACTACCAGGTCAATTCCCGGCGAGCGACGGTTTCTTCTATGTGTCTGACACTGTGCATGAACCATTCGCAGGTGATGATCGATCTGGCAAGTGGCAACTAGTACCTGGTGTGGATGATGATGCCGCGGCATATTGGAAGTTGCAATACAAGCCAGTTGGATTTGGCCCGGGTAGTGAGGCTGTGGATGTGATTAAATACACCTCGACTGATCATACATTTATAGACGAGTACTCATATTATATACCCAGTAACAAACGAGCAATTGAGTCACAATGGTCTCTGCTCGATGATTCCATGCTCACACGAATGATAGACTCGACCACCGGTGAAGCTACCCATGAGTTCATGTTCACATACAGTGAACCTATTGACAGTGGCACTCCAACATATCAGTCATCAACATCAAACGAAGTTCTGGATCAACAACGCGAGGATGTCATATCCAACATCCAACCGGTGCATCGATTTGATCGATCAGCAGACGGTTTGCATCTAGGTGTTTTTCTAGATCTTGAAAACACCACGGGTCGTAGCATGGTGTTTCAAGTGACATACACATCCACTGCAGGTGATGAGCATGTTTGGGTGATACCACACACAAGCGGTACAAACAGGCTAGACTTCTCGCTGGATCTATCTCAAACCGGTGAAACATTAGGTGGAGCAGGTGCTGAATTGCTTGTCGATGATGAGAATGTCACGGTGGGTAGACTCTCCAGGAGCAATAGTCTGTTGGTGACACCACGAGACTTGAATAGCGGTGGAGTTCAAGCACCAGACTATTCAACATACATGGATTCAGATCCAGAAGCTCGATGGGTATTTGCCAATATTCCACTTTATCAGGATTGGACACGTGCTCGGTTCGGGCAATTTTGGTGGAATCAACACCATGTGGATCGTGGTGACCAGGTGCCTCAAACAACATGTTATGGGTTCAGTTCACAGCTGATAAACAACACATTACCAGGTCCACTGTTTCAGCTCACAAAGCCGGCTGAAGCCATATCATTTCTCTACGCACCAGAAACGCCACAAGGTTTGTTTCCTCGTGGTGATGACCGGGTGAGAAAAGTGATCACCGATACATACTCTAAAACAATACCAGGAGGAACAAGCATAATCATAACCAATGATGCAAATGATAATGTGGTGTCGCTTCATGCGTGGCCAGGCGAGGAGATCACAACACGAAGTCTAGGAATACCCGCTAGTGGAGGCACGCTAACCATAACCACAACCATTGGAGAGGTGATTCGATCCCAACACATTGAGATACTCGAGGCAGATTGATCTCCGAACGGTTGGTGTGTCGGATTAAGTTCTCGTGAAACAAAGTTGGTTGTTCGAGGCGGATTAGATAAATAATTATATGAAGTATGACGAACTAGTTAACAACATTTTACAGGAACAACATTTCGGTGGGTCGCCAAATGAACAACTTACTGGTATTAAAAGACATGTCACATTTGAAGAGTCACCTGAGAGTGAAGCACAAGGTGATAACATCTCCGGGGATGAGGCTAAAGCCATGCAAGACATGTTGAATCAAAGCATCGCGGCAAGACGTGGTGGTAAGAAAAAGACAGCATTGCAGATGGTGAACACAGACAAATTATCAGATGCTGGCAGGCAGTTCATAAACGAGTTGGACAGGTCAGCAGACACATACAGACAAGGCAGTGCGATTGGTGGTGATGCTAGCTTGAGACAAGTGGCAGTGGACATCGAGGATGCTGCTTTCATGAAGTCATTCGCACAAACACAAATGGATTATATCGGTTGGGACAACAGTGCAGGATTTGGTGGAGCTCATCTGTATAGATACCCTTCCACTGGAGCAGGCATACAAGGAGTGCCGGTTGATAAAGATGGATTCCGGTTGGAAGCATCAATTGAAGGTAAAAAAGATGAGCACCCGGGCGATGTGATGTCACTATTTCCGTTGGATCAATATTCTGTTGTCAACTTGTTCGCGGTTGGTAGTGATGACCCGATATTGACCAAAGGTCGTATCACCAACGAGTAAACAATAATTGTAGAATGGTGTTGCATTTGTGTGACATGTATGTATAATCAAGGTATAAATTGATTAACACACAAATAACACAACAACATCATGAACTCACTCATCTCACTTGACTCTCGCGCAGGGAGCGACATCGCGAAACTAACCGACTTTGACCAGGTTTTATCAAAATCTGGTTTAAACTTCGAGATAGAATCTGTCCGGCCTCACACACCTGAAGGTGACGAGGTGAACAACAAGTGGATGATCCGGCGCACAGACAATCACGATGTGTTGGGTATTGTAGGCAATCGATACAACACTGTAAGTAACAAAAGCATGTTGAAACCCTTCCATTCAATGGTGTGTAAATATGGCGCGAAGTATGAAAATGCCGGGATGGTCGATGGAGGTGCGAGGTGCTGGGTGAGCGCCACCATGCCGGAAGGTTTTGCAGTTGACAATCGTCCGGAGGATGTGATACAGCAGCGTATCATGGCGTTCTTCACTCACAACGGAACCAGCAAGAATGCGTATTTTAGTATTGCTCATCGTGTGTTTTGCAACAATCAACTCAATGTTGTTTCACGTGAAGCTTCTAAAAGTGATTACTCGATCCGACATGTTCGTAACTGGGAAGATCAATTGTTAGATGCCCATCTAGGGTTTGAGAACGCACTAGCTTTGCATAAGGAATTTGAGTATACTGCCAACCAGCTCAATTCAGTACCGATGACCGTCAAGGAGATGAGAGGATTTGCTAATCTTGTAATCGCGGAAAACAAATATGCATCTAAATCTAAACCTGGAGAAAAACAACCACCAATTGACAAGGACAAACAAGAACGAAAATTGCAACGATTGAACAACAGACGAGAGATGTTAGTGGATTTGTTCACACAAGGAGCTGGTAACAAAGGTGAGTCTAGATGGGATGCTTTGAACGCTGTCACTGAGTTTGTAGATCATCACAATCAAATCAGTCGAGTCAATCACCCCACGCGTGGGCAAGTGCATGCTGAAAAAAGACTGTTCGGTAATTTGTTCTCAGGTAACGGGGTTCGAACCAAGCAGCGAGCGGTTGATTTGTTGCTCAGCACATCAACGTTCAAATCTGTTGCTCCATGCGCGGTTTGATGAGTTTCTCGACAGAACATGATGATTATGACGTGGGTGAAGTCAAGCAAACCATCACATACGATTACTTGATTGAATTGTATGAAGATATCAAGAAAACATCAACAACTGAACAAGAATTACAAAATAGAGTTGCAGTACTCAAAGTTTTATCAGATCATATTGGAGAACATATGATAGTCAAATACAAACAATAACCACCTATATATTATAATGAACAACAAAATAATTAAACTTGTTATCCACGACCGTACCGCTAGCGGGTACAATCACGCGACACTCTTCCTGGGTGAGGATGCTTCAGATCTAAGCGATTGTGGTGCTCTGTACTTATCGGACGCAGAGACTGCTAATCTGACCGATGTGTTACAACATGGTGTGGCCAGTTGCAACGCGGATGCATCAGACAAATTCGTGTTCGAATTGGATGACAAGACACGCGATTTAGCCAACGAATACTGAGATGTTCAAGTATATAGATCTGAACAATCTGCAAAAATACTTTGATGATGCAGGGTTGGACCACCTGGCACCAGTCAATCACACCGGTTCCTTTGTTGAAGTGTCCGGGCAGATGTTTAATTTTATAGATCACAAGCCTGGTACATTCAATGTGAAATTGTTACAAGATGACACATTCGCATTATCAATAAATCAACACACGAGACACGACTTGAAATATGATGAAAATAACCGGTGCAAGGTGGAACGACGTCACAAGTAACTTTTGTGTGGATTTTGATGACGGGATCACGCTCATAATCGACGAACAACATCAATTATCAAACATGCTATCAGTAGGTGTTGACACATATTTTTTCCGCAAGAACAAATGGCCTGCCGGGCAAAATCTCAACAAACGTGTGAAACTGGCTGGTGAGTGGGTCACAAAAAACAAACACCGGTACAAGACCACGAAAAAGACACGTTGATAGTTGCAGTTATCAGCAGATCCAGCTATTATTAAATCTTAATAAGATAACAAATATACATACAATGGAACTACAATACAACAACACCAAGCTTACTAAGATTTCAGACATCAAGATACCTGATATTTTCAACCGTCGGTTGAAAACTGGTATAAGTAAAATTGACGAACTGTTTGACGAGGGTGTGTTACCAGGTTCAGCACTCACATTAACTGCCAGTGCAGGGTGTGGTAAGACCACCTTCATGTTACAAGTGTTACAAGGCATGACCAAAAATGGTTACAGTGTGGGTTATTTCTCCGGAGAAGAAAGCATCTATCAACTGGCGTACACAGCAAATCGTATCGGGGTGACCGACGTGCAAATTGCCAACGAAACTGATATTGATGTGATCAAGCGAAGCATGGAAGATCTTGATGTTGTGGTGGTTGATTCGTTTCAAGCGCTGAGCAGTGAGACCAAGATGAACTCAAGACAATTGGAAAAACATGCTGTACAGACACTCACTAAACATGCTAAACAAGTGGAATGTACCGTGGTGTTCATCATGCATTTGACCAAGAGTGGTGATCTCAAAGGGGGTACAATCGTGCCTCATACGGTTGATGCAAACTTGAAGATCATGAGAGTGGCTGACTCGGATAATGATGATGCTCGGGTGATATACTTTGAAAAGAATCGGTTTGGTCCATTGAACGAACTAGAATGTGTGATCGGCCGTGGTGGATATGACTTTGATGCTGAAGTTGTTAAACAGAAGGACGAAACAAAGGCACCTAGCAAGAAGCAGCGATTGAATCAAGATTACGATGCAATCTTGCAGATGATTGAGAGCAACAAAATTTGCTATGGTCATCAGATAGTAAAATTGATGGACGGTAACACTAGTAAAGCGTATTCTAGAATCCGAGATTTGACCAACCAAGGCAAGATTGAAAAATTCGGGCGAGGTACTCATGCTACATTCTATTTGAATTCTCAAAACACAGAAGAAGCTCCTGCGTTACTTGCCGCTCAAACACGATAAACATTTATATGAAACAAAACGAACAAATAGATTCTTTAACAATGTCGATCGATTCACTTGTTGACCGATACATTGCTGAGTTTGACTTGCCCATCGCCACCATAATTGGTGTGTTAGAAGAGAAAAAAGTGGAACTTGTGTTGAGTGGTGGAGTGCATTTTGAGTCGGATATGGATCAATCGGAGCCAGATGATCTCGCAGATTCTACTGATGATGATTTGCTGATCTGATCAAACCACCACATCTTGATCACCCATCATGATCAACTCAGGTGGTGTATTTGTCAGTATCACTGACCGATTGACACTGACAGTCGCCCCGGTGGAATCAGTTGCTGTGTATGTCAATTGATATTCACCAGGAGTGGATCCGATCTCACCAGTTCGGGTGATTGTGAGGAAACCATCATCAACATCAAATGCATATGCTGAGGGATCGACAAACGGTGTGTTGTAGTTGTGATGTATAACCTGATCACCGGTCATGTGAATCTCAGGTGGGGTGTTTAAAATTTCGTTCAACACCCAGTCAGACACCGCAGAAGAGTATCCAGGTTCAGCCGCAGCAACCAATCGGCAATAGAATTTGTTACCTTGTACCGAGGTGGTTGGCACCACGCGTTCCTCACGCACCCCAAATGCTTTCCAGTGGTCCTCACCCCATTGTGCTTTGGTGCGGCCCGCTGAGGTCGTTTTATACGCATCCCCTAGATCACCATACTCATCAACATATGCATCATACAGTGGTGAGACTTTAGTTGGGATGTATGTGAATGTGACAGGTCTAGTGTTGTGTGTTTCAGTGTGTACGATTGTGTCACTTGAACCCTCGGTGGACACCTCTATGACCCAGTTTAGTTGGGTGCGTGTGTACCCAGTTGAGTTATCACTAGGTTGATGTGTCCGACCACATATGTAGTCATTGAAATTCCACGTGACACTGTCTACAGAAGCAGCTGCCGCGATGGTTTGTGGGTTCAGTTGATTTGGAGTCGTTGGAATGTTCAACCAATCCACAATCATGGACACATATTGCGCTGATGTGGTGCTGTTTGTTATGTCAAAAAATCCTTGCATGCCGTAATTTTTCAGCGCGTAACCACCGCTGGTTCCTTCTAACCGTTGCTTGACCTGACCGGCGAATTTGTGCCCGGGGATTTCCACACCACCGATGGCACTGTATTTGATACCGCCTAGATTGTTGACGGTGTTCCATCTGTTCACATATGCTTGAGAGCTGCCCAATCCTCTGCTGTCTGATTCATTGATGAATGCCATGGATATTTCTCTTGGTGGCGCGGCTGTGGAATTTCTAGAGTCTAAACTGTATGACAACCAGGTCACGCAATATTCATTCGTGTAACTAGTGGTTGAGTGCATGTAGTTGGAGCCGGTTCCATACACCACATTTTGGAAGAAATTATACAAGGTGTTAGCTGCGGGTCGTACATAGCTCAACGCCACATTCATGCTGCCGCTGGTGTCGAGATAAATTTTAAAATTGGTGTCACATGTGAATGTACCAGCTGGTAGCACGCCAAGGGTCAATCCACTTGATATACGATCCTTGCCACAGAATATGTCTCTCAAGTCTGTACCATTGTAATGGTAACCAGTTGGTAAATCGCAGCGTTTTCCGCTCGACAGTGGTTCAAACATGTCTGCAACATCTGTACCGTGGACCAGTATACCGGTTGGTGGAACTTTGTTGTTTTGATCTTGTAATGGATGGAATGCTTCAATCAAGTCTCGAATAGAGTCTTCATCTACAATGTTACCACTACTATTCTCTTCTTGAGACCGGATCAACGCTTTGTAGTTAGTTGTCATGTTATCTTGTAAGCGGTTAAATCACCATTCTCATCCTCCAAATACACAATGTCACCAGGTTGTACTTGCTGTGTGTCTTTGAATTTGTTGCAATGCATGTCAGTGCACACCACCTCGTGTTTCTTGTGCAAATGTTTTAGCTTCATATGATCACCATAATATTCTCTAGGGGTGGATGTGTTGCGAGTTTCGGATAAGTATTGTTCGATCAATGATGTTGTACGGGACATGTAATTATTTATGAAAAAAAGCAAGAGTATCACACCTAAAAAACACAAGGTTAAAATTGGAGATTGTGTCAATTTCCGGTTTGCTGGCATCAATCGTACGGGAGAAGTGATTGAATTAACATTCCGTGAAGATGGTCATGCGACTTACACCGTCAAGTGTAAAGGCATAATCTATCCAAGTTTAGGATTGAATGGTAGTATGGAGGTTGGCAATGTGTTCAAACACTAAATATATGTATGTTCATATGTTTAATGTTTGTAGTGTCAATGTCGTTAGCAGCATGCGCGGCATTTTTTAGTGTAAAAGGTATTGGATTGTTGTTCGCGGGTAGTTTTTTATCTGTGGTGATAATGGCCAGTTGTTTGGAAGCCGGTAAGTTGATGGCGGCTAGCTTCCTGTACAGAAGCTGGGGCAAGTTGACCTGGTGGATCAAGTTGTACCTGACCAGCGCCACTGTGTTGTTGATGGTGATCACATCCATGGGTATATATGGATTCTTGTCTGATTCTTATGAGCAGACAAAAACTCGCGTGAACATGTTGGATAACACCATTGATCGTTTCACTCAAGAGAACCTCATGTTGAACAACCAAATTAACGAGGTCAAGCAAGCGGATCAGATGTCTCGGGCGAGAGATGATGGATCGATAATCAAATACAAATCCATTTACGACGATTTCGTACGAGGACAACAATCTCAAAAGAGTGTGGTTATGGATCGGTTGTCCATTCTAGACAACGATCTGCAACAGATCAAAGACAAACCAGGTGGATTGTTCAGTTCCAAGTCTGGTGATTTGAAAAAGCTTGTCGAGTCTCAGAGTGTTGAACGTGAGGAGCTCAAACAACAGTTACAAGTGCTGAACGACGAGACACAAAGACAATACGAGATGTTTCTGAACAAGGTTGATAGTATAAACACCGGCAACAAACAACAGACATCAATAGCAGATCAACTGCAACCCATATATGACAAGATTGAGCAAAACCAACACAAAATGTCTCAAGCCAGAATTGACATAAGCAAGACCGACATTGGCAGTTTCAGATTTGTCGCTCGATCATTTGATGTGGAGACTGACACCGCGGTGAAATGGTTCATCCTGATGATTGTGCTTGTGTTCGACCCGTTGGCGGTGTGCATGATCATCGGTTACAATGAACTGTTGAGCTCAACTGGTGAGAAGACCACAGTGAAATTCTTCGATCGATGGAAAAGCGGGTGGTTCAATCGAGGCAAGAGTGTGATTGAGAAAGACGTCACAGGCAACATACAAATCAAGCACCGACCAGGCAAATGATTTGAGATTTCAGTTGCGCTTATGTGATGATGTGCATAATATATTATTATATTAACAAATAATACAAATAGCACACATGACAACATATCACAACTATCGTAACAACAAAGGTCAATTTGTACAGGACCCGGCCACAAGATCCAAACAAGCAATAAACGAATTGTACCGGGCTTTTGATTTCTTCAACAAATGGTTCACAGGTAACAAATTACCAAAGACCATCATCACTATCCAAGAGTCTGGCAGACGCAATGCATACGGTTGGTTTGGCCAGAGTTTCTGGAAGGATGGTGTGTGTGAGCAAGGTGTACATGAGATCAATCTGAGTGCGGAGTGGATGAGCCGGGATGTGAATGGTATTCTGGAGACACTGTTGCACGAGATGGTGCATCTGTACAATGCAGACAACGATGTGCGTGATTGTACCAGTGGTCAGTACCACAACAAGCATTTCAAATCAGCAGCTGCGAAATTCGGTTTGACTGCTGAACGCACAGGTAACAAAGGTTATGCGTACACCAAGCTCAATGAAGCTGGACGTGCTGCGATTGAGCAATTCAACGCGGATGAAAATGCACTGACCGGGTTGAGACGCAAGCGAGTCCGACCGGTTCGTGAGAAACGATACATCTCGTTGATTGTAGATGTGCAACTGGAAGATCAGATCAGCACCGGGGTGGAGATGTCCGGGTTGACTCAGAAACAATTCGTTGAAGATGCCATTTTACAAGCAGTGTCTAGATTACAACCGGTGGAGGTTAATTGATTTGATGAAACACGCAGAAGAGCCTAGATTGTTCAGGTATCGTATAAAGTACCAGATGAATGAATCGGTTGGTACCAACTACCATTATTACATGGCATGTACAGCTGACCAGGCCTTACACTTTCAAAAGATCATGGCCGGTCGTCGAGGTTGGGAGTTGACCACATTGAGTGTGGAGCGCAGATGCCCATGGGCGGAAAAATGGATTGATGAAAGCCATGTGGTGCAGCTAGATGGTTGAACAATACATTTTCGAATCAGGTACCGAGGACGATTTTTACGATTTCTTGGATAGTTTCCATGAATTGTTCGTGAGTGATCTGGTGGCTACTGGTAGTGGGTCCAATGATAAATCTCTTGAGCAAATCAAAATGGTCACCGTTGACCACACCGACGAATACGCACGTGATGTTTTGAACAGCATCAAAGGTTTGTTACCCACAATACATATACATTACCGTGATGCGGTGAAATGTAATTTGTATTCTGTTGATAATGAACGCGTCAAGGGTGTGTTTTTATTACAACAAATCATCGGTTACCCCAAACGTGGTTGCAGCATGTACAGCGTGTGGCGATGTGGCAAGCAGCAGATGGACACAGAGACCATGGTCATTTTGTTCAACGCCTAGTTGAATTCATTTTCACAGCGATTAAATATTGGCTGTTACAATTATGAAAACTAAAATCATACTAACCGCTCTGTTGAGCACATTATTATTAAACGTTAACGCCGAACAAGCTACTGGTTTGTCAGGTGAGATCGAAGCAGGTTACAAGTCGCAACATCACCGGAGAGGTGAGATCGTGTCACAAGACGCTGTTCAAACTGGTGCGAGCGTCACATCAAGTGTGAATGGTGTTGGAGTCACCGGCAAGTTGTTCACCAGTCAATCGATCGACTCAGGTAGTGACAGTCTAGAAGCTTCTGGAGGTTTCAATTTGTCGCTCAATGACAAACTGAGCCTGTATGCAGGGTTGTACAACACTGACAATGATGTGACTGGTTCAACACTTGAAGGATTGTTAGCACTGAATGTTGACACGTTGTTGTCTCCTACATTAACCGTGTATAGAGACGTGAGTGACGAGCTGTACACTGTTGATGCCCGCGTGACAGATCAATTCACCACGGCTGGTCTGGACATCAGTCTGGATGCATTGATTGGTTGGACTGAAAACACCGAACAAACTGACACCACATATTATGAAGCTGGTGTAGGTGTGCAAAAACAGATCAAACAAAATGTGTCAATTGGTGCTGATGTGAGCTGGAGCGATTCTGACACACGTGATGATGAATGGATCTACGCAACAGCCTTGACTATCAAGTTTTAGACTGTATAATCAAAGGATATAAAATTATGAACAACACACTAGAAACAATCAAAGGTCTGGTCGGAGGAGTGACATGCTTGCTCTTGTCCGTATTGGGACTACTAGTAGTAGCGCAAGTGGTGTTTGGCGACGTGGCCAGCATCAATGTAATCGGCAATCTGCAGTCGGTGGTCGACGGATTCGTCGGCACCGGGGCTAGTTTGTCCGGTGTTATCGTGTTGCTACTCGTGGTAGCATTGCTCACACGTGGGCAGAGTTGCGGCAAAAGCAAGGAATAAGACAACAGTCTAATTTCAACATGTGAACCCTTGGTGCTTCGGTGCCAAGGGTTTTTTTATA